>OLVY01000927.1_pt1 | contig 20232 bp, 16 predicted proteins | sample 1674261 | NCBI WGS metagenome assembly OLVY01 (sample SAMEA103958155, study PRJEB25191) | human gut metagenome | biome: human-associated habitat [ENVO:00009003]; feature: intestine environment [ENVO:2100002]; material: feces | place: Germany | collected 2013/2015
GGAATTGGGAGAAGAAATTCAGTCCTGGTGGGGGCTGGAATTGCAACAATATCGTGATACAGGATAGCATCTTATACTGTTCTTTTTACGATTTGGTAAGAAGAGGAGTGACTGTCAATAGAGGTCGGGTTATGTCATCAACAGATTTTGGATCAACGTGGAAAGATCATCTTTTATTGAATGACGAAGTCCAGCAATTACTGGTTGCTGATCAAACGATAGCGGTCCAGCTTCTTTCCGTTTCAAAAAGAGACGGAAAGAAAACTTATGACATAGGTTATTCCATTGTTTTTTCACATGGCGATGATAAAATTCATTGTCTTCATAGTCTTGATAACGCCTTTTCATATAGTTTCTCTCAAGACAAAATTGCCGTTGATGTAAACAATGGGGACTATATTCTCATAATCAATCCCGCAACAGAAAAAAATTGATTCAGTCCGAAATAATTTCAAGACTGCCTATAAATTTATTTATGGCGAGGACTTCCTCGGAGTCTGGAACGGGAAATTGGCTGATTACTTCAGGATTGTCGGGGATTCCGCCCACTTTGTGTCCCGCATAAAGTTCCAGGGTCCGTTTAGCGATCACATCCCGGACAACCTCAATTCTTTCTCTGAATATGCTCATTCGACAATTTATGAATATGACTGATTATCACCTGAATAGCCTACGCTTAAAGATCCGTATGGCCACAAGTAGCAACTTCTCCACCGGAAGGAACGCCGAAAGGTTCCTCAAGCCGCTGAACAGCATGTTGGAAGGCGTGAACGCCTCCTTGACATCAAGAAGCGACTCACGCACAGCAAGTTCCCTGCGCCGAAGGCGCTCCCGGACATCTTTCTGGGCGGACTCCAGCCCGTCCATCGTCTTGATTTCAGAGTATCTCATGGCCTATCTGTCCTCGTCAAAGAAAAGCTTGATGAACATCGGAACGAAAGTATTGCGGAAAAGCCTCTTTCTCAGCAGGATGACAATCCCCAAAATCACGGCGAACACCACGGCCACGATCCCCGCGCCGGCAGCGTAACTGCCGATCAACTCCCCGATCCACATCACGCCACCGACCGCAAGCGCTGTCAGTATGACCGACACGATGAACAGGACAAGCAGCATGTAGAGCAACTTGCCGAGCGTCAGGGAAAGCCCTTTCGCCGTCCTCAGCTTAAGGTCGTCGATCCGAGCCTCAACATAGTCGGCGGTGTTCCGGCCAAGATCCTCGACAGGTTTAGTGAACTCGCTCATCATCAGATGTTTTCTGAACGCCCATCGGCATATTCAATGTCCTTCTGAATGGCGCTTTCCAGCTTCTCCAGACGCTCAAGGATCCTCATCCTCACATCCTCCTTCAGATCCTCAGCCTTGTCCTGCAGCTCAGCCCTGAGGTCATTGAGTTCCATCCTGGCGAGCCTGGCCCGCGCCCTGGCCGAATCAGCCGCATCGCCGGCAGTCTCCCTAAGTTTCCTGCGAGTCTCCTCGCCCTTCTCCGGAGCGAACAACAGCCCCAGAGTCAGCCCCGCGGCCGCCCCCGCGACAAACGCGAATAAAGAATCACCTTTCATAACATTCGATTTTCACAAACTTACATAAAAATCTGCGATTTTTACGCCCGTCCCATAAGAAAGGAACAGTTTTTTAGAGGTAATATAAACCATACTGATCAGAAATCCAATTCATCAGCGCCGATTTCTGTTTGCCAACACAAACGGAACTCCTCGGGCAAGTGACAATAAGGCCATAACGCAACCCGTGAGTGTCCCGCAATCCTTCCGGGCGACAGAAAAGGGTTCCACAATCCTCTCGTGCGCAAAAGTGACCCTCTCACGTACGAAGGCCTTATTTTGATCCTCCTCGTGAGCAGGGAGGCCAGGTCTGCGCACGGGAGGGACTGCCGAGGCTGCCTCGTGAGCAGGAGGGCCGGGGCTGCGCACGGGACCATAGACATTATTTTCTGACAGGGGCGCACTGGACGCCGAGGAGTTTCAGGGCGGAGACGAGGTCGGTGGTGACGGCTACTTTGTACTTGGTGGAACGGAACTCTATGCTGTACTTGGTCTGAGGGTCGTAGAGGTACATCTTCAGAGGGACGGTGCCTCGGTTGGACTGGATCAGGGACACTAAATCCTTGCGGAACCTCTCGGTCAGCATCGGGGTAGTGATGCTGATGGAAAAAGCATTCAGCATGGTCTCGTTGACGTTGCCAAGAAGCATTATCTTCTTGACCCTGAAAGCGTAAGGCGAAGTCTTGCCTTGAGCGCGCTCCTCAGGCTTGATGAAGAATTTCTCCTCTATGTCGCCCTCGATATAAAGGTTCTCGTGCGGCTTCATGTAACTCATGAAAGCCTCGTGGTCACGGCCGAACAATGCCAGCTCGTAGGCACCGCTGTAATCCTCAAGCCTGGTCTTTGAATATGGCTTGCCGGTCTTCGTGGTCAGGGTGCCGCACTCGGTGACAAGACCGGCAACGGCAACCTTCATCTTCTTCTTGGAGGACTCACACTCGGCCACCAGCTTGTTCAGATTGGCCAGCTCGCATGTCGTAAAACTCTCAATCTCAAAGGCGTATTTGTCCAGAGGATGAGATGAGATGTACATCCCGACATATTCCTTTTCCTTCTGGAGCCACTCGAACTCGTTGTCCGTCCCGACCATTTCAGGAATATCCGGACGCACAGGCTTCATTTCTTCAACCTCGCCGAAAAGCGAAGCCGCCGAATTGGCCGCATCCTGGCTGTAAAGGTTGGCGTATTTTGCAAGCTCGTCAATGAACAGGTTCCCGCTGCGGCACGGCAGGAAAAACTGTTTGCGCTGGATGCCGAACGAATCGAAGCCTCCTGAATATACAAGGCACTCTATCGCCTTTCTGCCCAGCGAGTTACCAAGCCTTTCGATGAAATCGAACACATCGGCGTAGGTACCGTTGGCTGCCCTGTCGGCGATGATCGCGTCCGCCACATTGGAACCGAATCCCTTGATCCCCTTCAGGCCAAAACGGATGTTGCCTTCCTTGTTCACGGTGAAGTGTGAATATGACTCATTGACATCCGGATTCAACACCTTGATCTTATGAGCCTTGCAGTCGGACAGAATCTTCTTGATCTCCGGCATGTTGGAGAGGTTGCAGGAGAGGTTGGCGGCGAAAAACTCGGCGGGATAGTGGCATTTCAGCCAGCCGGTCTGGTAGGAGACCCATGCATAGCAGGTGGCGTGGGACTTATTGAAGGCGTACTGCGCGAATTTCTCCCAGTCCTTCCAGATCTTGTCTAGAATCTTCTCCGGATGACCGTTGGCCTTGCCGCCCTCCATGAACTTATCCTTGAGCTCGTTCAGAATCGCTATCTGCTTCTTGCCCATCGCCTTGCGGAGCTTGTCCGCCTGACCCTTCGTGAAGCCGGCCAGCTTCTGGGAAAGAAGCATCACCTGCTCCTGATAGACGGTCACACCGTAGGTGTCCTTAAGGAACTCCTCCATCTCCGGGAGGTCATATTCAATAGGCTTGAGTCCGAGTTTTCTGTCCACGAAGTCCGGGATGTAGTCCATCGGGCCCGGACGGTAGAGGGCGTTCATCGCGATGAGGTCCTCGAAACGCTCAGGATGCAACCTCTGGAGCCAGGTCTTCATGCCCTCGGATTCAAACTGAAAGACGCTGTCCGTGTCGCCGTGTCCATAGAGTTCGTAAGTCGGCTTATCGTCAATCGGGATCGCCTCGATGTCGATGTCCGTACCAAAGCGCAACTTAATGTTGTCCAGACATTTGTGGATTATGGACAGGGTGTTGAGTCCCAGGAAGTCCATCTTCAGCATGCCGACTTCCTCGATGTAGTGGCCGTCGTACTGCGAAGTCCAGACGTACTGTCCGGACTCCTTGTCCATCGAAAGGCAGATAGGAATATAGTCGGTCAGGTTGCCTCGTCCGATGATCGTGGCGCAGGCGTGCATTCCGACCTGACGGATACAGCCCTCCAGCTGACGGGCATATTTCAGAACCTCCCTCACCTGCTCTGTTCCGTTTTCCAACTCTTCCTTGAACTCAGGCACAAGACGATAGCAGTTCTTCAGGGTGATCTTGACATCCACTTCCTCCGGTCCCTTCTGGAATGCCTTTCTGACTGTCTTCTTCTGCCCAGGATTGTCAGGATCATCGACCTCGACATCCTTTTCTATAACCTTGAATCCCGGCTTGAGATCATCCAGATCCGGATTGAAAGGATATTCCTTCTCCACCTTCTCGCTCAGGCGGTCAGGCACCATTCCGGACAGGCGGTTGGACTCATCGATCGACAGGTCATGGATTCGCGCCACGTCCTTGATGGCACCCTTGGCGAGCATCGTGCCGAAGGTGATCACCCGGGAGACGTGATCCTTGCCGTAGGAGTCCTCGACATATTTATGCGCCAGGGACAGATCCTCGAAATCGACATCTATATCCGGCATCGAGATTCGGTCCGGATTCAAGAAACGCTCGAACAGGAGCTGGTACTTGATCGGATCCAGGTTGGTGATTCCCAAGCAATAGGCCACCACGGATCCGGCCGCGGAACCACGGCCTGGCCCCACCATGCTGCCCTTCGCCCTCGAAGCCGCAATGTAGTCCTGCACAATCAGGAAGTAGTCCGGGAAGCCCATACGGCAGATGGTCTTGAGCTCGAAGTCTATCCTCTCGGACTGCTCGGCGGTCAAAGTCTCCCCATAACGTCTTTTGGCTCCCTCGTAGGTGATGTGGCAGAGATAGGCCACCGACTTGCAGAACTCGTCGCCACGGTAATTGCCCTTCTTGTCGCACTTTCCGACCTCGATGACATCCTTGTACATGTTCAGATAGTTGTCCAGGTCGTCAAGGAAAGCCTGGTCGATCTGATACTTCGGAAGCACATGGTCGCGGTCGATCTGATATTCCTCAACTTTGGAAGCAATCTCCAGAGTGTTTTCCAGCACTTCCGGATGGTCTGGGAACAATGCCGCCATCTCCTCCTCGCTCTTCAGGTACTCCTGCTGGGTGTAGTGAAGGCGCGGCTCCTCGTTGATCTTCTTACCGGTGTTCAGACAGATAAGATGGTCGTGCGCCGGGCCGTCCTCCTTGTTCACAAAGTGGACATCATTCGTGGCCACAACCTTGACTCCCGTCTCGGAGGCGAGCCTGAATATTCCTTCATTGCTGATCTTCTGCTCCTCGTAAACATCCCGCGAGAGTCCAGGAACCTCGGTCTTGTGGAGCATCACCTCAAGGTAGTAGTCGTCTCCGAAGACCCTCTTGTGCCACTCTATCGCCTTTCTCGCCTCGTCCATCTTTCCGGCGACGATGTTCTTGGGGATCTCGCCGGCAAGGCAGGCGGAGCAGCAGATCAGATTCTCGTGGTACTTCTCGATGATCTCGTGGGAGACCCTCGGCTTGCCGTAATAGAGACCTTCGATGTGACCCTGCGACACGATCTTCATCAGGTTTTTGTAGCCGTCGAAGTTCTTGGCCAGCAGGATGAGGTGATAATAGGATTTGTGCTCGCTGTCCTTGATCTTAGGGTCGTAGTGGCGTGTCACATAGACCTCGCACCCGATGATCGGCTTGACCTTGAAATGCCCGGTAGCCTTGTCCACATGCTTGCCTGCGAACTTGAAGAACTCCTTGACACCGTACATGTTGCCGTGATCCGTGATGGCCAGGGCCGGCATCCCCATCTCCTCGGCCCTGTCGAACAAGGTCGAGATGGAGGAGAATCCGTCAAGAATCGAATATTGCGTGTGGACGTGAAGGTGTACAAAAGCCATGGTGACAAGTCAAATTTTCATATATCCGCAAACCGTTCGGGAACGAAGCGGCCAGCACCCGAACCCAAGCGAATTGCGACAATACAAAGATACCGAAAAACCCTATCCCCACAAAGCCGCCCCCTCCGAAAAGTTTTCAACATCTGGAAAAAGTCCCGATTTCACCCACATAAAACTCAGAATTATTCCCGAAAATAAGAGTAAATAGTCGGAAAAAGTCCCGATTTTAACCATCCAAAACTCGGAATAATTCCCGATATTATTTGTTATTCAATTGATTTATTGTAAATTCGCAAAAATATAAAAAAGAAGCCATGCTATATAGAAAATTCGCAGCCCATCTGGAAGACTTTCTCCGGAACGAACCTCGTAAGATAATGCTCGTCAATGGCGCCAGGCAGATTGGCAAATCGTACCTGATAAGGCACGTCGGCAACAAACTTTTCAAGAATTATGTGGAGATAAACCTGAAAGCGGACAAGGAAGGCTCCGGAATATTCGCGTCTGTCCGCAGTGTAGAGGAGTTTTTCCTACAATTGGGTGCGATCGCCGGGAACAGATTAGGCAATCGGGACGACACGATTGTCTTTCTTGACGAGATTCAAAGCTATCCGCATCTGATGACGATGCTCAAATTCCTGAACGAGGACGGCAGGTACAGGTACATCGCCAGCGGCTCGGAATTAGGTGTGGCATTGGCGCAGACTCCTTCCGTCCCTATCGGCAGCATAGCCATCGAGCAGATGTATCCGCTTGATTTCGAGGAGTTTCTTCTAGCGATGGGATGCAGTCAGGACACTATTGACGGGATGCGGGAATATTTCCACGACAGAAAGCCGTTGAACGATTCCCTGCACAACTATATGCTCCGGCAGTTCAAGATCTATCTTTTGGTGGGAGGAATGCCCGACGCCATAAACAAGTTCATCAAGAGCCGTAACATCGCCCAAGTCCGTAAGATCCAACGGGACATACACTCCTTGTACAAGTTGGATGCGTCGCAATACGACGAGGAGAGGAAACTTGTCATCCGCAAGATCTATGACATGATTCCGTCCAACATGGAAAACAAGAAGAAGCGTGTCATCGTGAAGAACATCGAGCATACCGCCGGTCACAAGCAGTTCAGCGACTACTCCGATGAGTTTGACTATCTGGTCAACTCCGGTGTTGCTCTCTCGGTCCAAGCCATCAGCAATCCGAAGTTCCCGCTGAAGGAGTCCGAGAGCAAGAATCTTATCAAACTATACCTCAGCGATGTAGGCATTCTTACTGACCTTCTTTACAGGACAAACATCAATGCGGTGCTTGGAGACGAACGCAGCGTCAATCTCGGCTCAGTCTATGAGTCTGTAGTGGCACAGGAGCTCCACGCCCACGGATTCACCCTGCACTACTACGACAACAAACAGCGTGGAGAGGTTGATTTTCTGATTGATGACTACGACAATCTCACAGTCCTGCCCATCGAGGTCAAATCAGGCAAGGATTACAAGGTTCACAGCGCCCTGGACGCCTTCCTTGACACCCCCGACTACCACATCAAGAACGCCATAGTCCTAAGCAACGAACAAAACGTCCACAAGGAGCATGGCATCACCTACCTCCCCGTCTATTACGTGATGTTCCTAAAGCAAGACAACATCCCGGAAGAAGATCTCGTCATCCCGAATCCGACTTTGCAAGCCTAGTGGCGACCGTGCACTTAGTAATCCTTTAAAAATAACTTGGTAATCTTTGATTGTCTTTTCGGTCTATATGTCTTTTCTCATCAGTCATGTGCCACCGGCACACTCCTTCTTCTAAAAGACATCTATCCTCGAAAATACCGCCAAATCTTTACCAACTTATTTTTTAACGCTTACTTAACTAACTGACAGTGAAACGAAAGGGCATCCTCGTGGTTCAAGTATTCAGACCACGACAATGTTCTGTCCGCTGATTATCAGGACATTATCCGCCACTGATTTCTAATACGCCCGGCCGTACATCTTCGGGGAGTTGAAGGCGGGGGTGTGGCCGGAGAGGCGGAAGAGTTCGGGGATGGTGACGATCTCGTAGCCTCGGGCCTTGAGGGCGGGGATCAGGGTCTTCATGGCCTCTACGGTGCGCTCGTTCGTGTCGTGGAAGAGGAGGATGCGGCCATCCTCGACGCGGGCGAGGGTCTTGGTCACACGATCCTCGACCGGCATGTCGGCCCTCCAATCCTGACAGCTCAGGCCGGCTATGAATATCTTCCCGCCGACCACCTCGGCGACGTGGGCGTTGTGTGCCGTGAAGGGAGGACGGAGGTACACAGGCTTCGCACCGGCGTAGGCCTCGATCAGGGAATCGGTCTTGGCGACCTCCGCAAGAATCAGAGAGTCAGGAATCTGCGTGAGATTAGGGTGGGAATAGGTGTGGTTCTCCACATCGCATCCCATCTTAACCATCCGCCGGATGATCGGAGCGGTCTCATCCGTGATGTTCTGGCCGATCAGGAAGAACGAGGCCTTCACACCGTTCTCCTCCAGCACGTCCAGCATCAACGGGGTGCATTTCAGGCTCGGGCCGTCATCGAAAGACAGGGCGACATATTTCGGTTTGGAATCCTCCACGCAGCCGGAGTCGCAGCCGCAATCATCCTGGGCGTAGGCGATGTCGGCGGAAAGCGCCAAGGCTGCGGCCAGCATATTCAAGTATTTGAAAATATTCATTTTAAAACCCTCTTCCGAACATAGACCAGTACTTCACCTCAAGCTCCTTCCAGCGGGCGGCGCATTTGTCGTGGATGGCGGCGGTGTAGGCGTTCAGCAGCCGCGCCCTCTTGCGAGGGGTGGCCTTTGAATATTCAGCCTCAAGCTCAGGCAGGCCTTCGAAGGTCATCGCCTCCATCTCCAACACATTGTCCGTGAACTCCTTCTTGGTCTTCTGCCACGAAAGTGTCGCCAGTTTGTTGGCGCGGCGGAACTCCCACAGCACGCTGTTCGGGTAATATTCCTTCTGCCCGCACTTTTCAAAGGCAGCAGGGAGTTTCGTGCTTCCGCAGAAGATCGGGATGCGAGGGCTCTGAGCCGGATTATCGACAGCGTACCAGCACACTCCCCCGATGCCGTCCGGAAGCCAGTCTCGGCTCTGGATGACCGTCGAATATGAACACCAGGCTACCGCAAGCGTCCTTCTGAAATCGATCACGCCCGGAGCGATGCTGTTCAGCGTGTTGCGCATCGGGGTTGTCAGCCAAGGATTGGCCAGAGGACTCATCTCCTTGTGCGCCGGAACACCATTCTTCTCAGGCACATCAATCGTCCAGTTCTTGCACATATCCCATTCCGTACCATCGTAAGTATCTCTCAGCAACGCCATTACCTTCCTGACATCGACCAAGGAGTCCGGCTTTACGGAAAACGGAAAATCATCCATTCCATACTTCAGACCGAGCGACGGTGCCAGCAGATCGAACACCCTGAACTCCCTCTCACGGTAGTTCCTGCCCTGTGCGTATGAGCAGACGATCACCTTCCAAAAAACGAAATCGCCCTTACCATCCCAAAGGCCGTTGTCGATAGCCACCTGCTCAAGGTTATCGGAAGCCATAAAGTTCTCTGTATCAGAACGGTCAATCTTTCCGATTCTTGGGATATTGGCGGAAATCCCGACGTGCTCGTCCGGAATCCTCTGCGCAGCCCAGGCCGCGCCGATCCTATGCTTGCCGACTCCCACGATCTCAAATTGCCAGACCTCCTTTGGATCGGAGACCGTAAGGCACTCGCCACCATCGCCGTAGCCATATTCCTCAGCCAGAGAACCCATCACCTTGACGGCCTCCCTTGCCGTGGCGGCACGCTCCATCGCCAGACGGCAAAGCTCCTCGATGACCAGCGGCGCGTCGTGGTTGATCAGGGTGTCCGGCCCCGTGAACGTCGTCTCACCGATGCCCACCTGCTTCTCGTTCAGCGATGGATAGCCAGTGTTGACGTAGGAATATGTATGCGCGACCTGCGGAATCTCTCCCACTATCTTGATCCCTGCGGTGTCGGTCACGAACTTGGTCTTGCGCCAGTTCTTGCGGATCGGAGTCACGGAACCCGGCTTGTGATCCTTCGCTGGAACGATATTCACCCAAGTGTGCGAAGTGCCGTCGCAAGTGTGCGAGGTCATCACCGACCCGTCCGTGCTGGCCAGCCTCCCGACCACAATGCTGGTGCACTCCAGCCCCGAATTCTCATCATCCTGAGCCCAGGCTCCGAATCCCGCGGCACAAAACGCCGCCACCATCACAAGAATTTTCTTCATTACAATCAATCTTAATCTTTGAATATTCAAACGATGTCTAACAATCTATCAAACTTACACAAAAATTCTCAATATGCCAATTCCACCAGTCGCAATATGATCTTAGAATATATAATCTCTCTCAGACATGTCAAGATCATGGTTGAAGAACATCACAAAATATATCGGGAAATATGTGATGCCATCTTTTTCAAAAACCCTTGACTCGTTGGACAACACACACGCCTGCCGGATCGCATAATCTCTGTTGGCCACAAATCTGTCAAGAGCACTGTGTGTCGCGTAGTCTTTTCCTGATTTTACCTCAAGCGGTATTGATGACATATTCCTCACATCATCAATCAGATAGTCCACCTCACCGTTTTTCTTGTTATCATAATAGTACAGGCCGAATCCGTGCGCCTTCAGTTCTTGGGCGACAACAGTCTCGTAAACCGAGCCAAGATTGACAGAGCGGATGTCTTCAAGAACCGGCCTGATGTCGTTGCCATATAATATTCCCGTAAACAAGCCACAGTCATTAAGATACAATTTGAGAAGATTCTTTCCCGCATTCTGTCTGAGAGGATAAGCAGGCTGACTTATGGCATCCACCTCCAACGCGACCCCGGAAGACACAAGATAGTCAAACTCGTCCTGATAGTCACTGGTTCGTTTACCTTTTTTTCCTTCGATGTCCTTGACCTTGACACGCTTCTTCTTGTTTTCAAGGTTTGACGGAATCATTTCATATATTCGTAGAATCTTAAGCTTACGTGAAGACTCCTTTTCGTATTTTGAAGCGTCAAGACCATAGAGTTCCAGAATTTCCTTGTGCACATTGCGAACTTTAACGATGTTATGCTCCTTCACATAAGTATTCACAGCATCAGGAAGACCGCCCACAAGAAGATACTTCCTGAACAAGTCCAACATTTTCCTGTGTATGGATTCGTTGGGCGAGACCCTCTCTTCAAAGCACCGACGCAAGTCTTCTATAACGAGTCGCCCTACACCGTTGGCCCAAAGAAATTCCTCGAAATCAAGTGGATACATATGCAAAGGAGTTATGCTTCCTATCGGGATGGATTGTGTCTTCTTCAATGTGACCCCGAGCAGAGATCCGCTTGCTATGTAGGTAAAGCGCCCATCTTCCATAAGAAACTTAACCAAGGTAAGCAGGTGGTCATAGGCCTGGATCTCATCGATGAACACGAGCGTTGATTTCTTGTCGGACATTCTGTCCCCTGCGACAACACTCAATGCAAGATAGAAGTTCTCTGTTGTCTTGGCTTCCGCAAACAGCCTGTCACCCTGCTTGTCTTTCTCCATATTAATCTCAATGAAGTTCGGGAACAACCGGCTTCCGATCTCACGGATAATGAAAGACTTCCCGATTTGTCTTGCACCATCGACAACAAGCATCTTATCGCCACCAGACTTTAGCTGGTTTTCTATTTGTTTGGAAATCTTACGCTTAAGCATGTTACACACATTTATTCCATAATTCCACACTGGCAAATATACATTTATTCCGAAAAATATGGAAGCCAATAACGCATTTATTCCATAAAAAGAAAAAAATTTTGTAGCGAAAAGTAGCACGGAAAATTCGCGCCGAGAAGTAGAAAAGTGTTCCGTGCACAGATCAGGCTCTTCCGCTCACGAAGGTCCCCATAAAGGCCTTGTTGTGAGCAAAAAGGCTGATCTGGCTCACGAGGTGTTCACAAGGAGCAAGGTGGTGCGCAAGAAGGAGGCGAATCACGCGCGAAGATCACGCGTGTGTCGCAGACGGTTCAATGTATTGGGTCAAGACTGGTCAAGTGCCTTGAGAATCTCGGCGGCGAGGGCCGGGGAAACGAGTTTGGAGAGGTCTTCGAGGGGGGCGGCGGCGATGCGGGCGACAGAGCCGTAGTGCATCAGAAGACGCTTCTCGGTCTGCTCGCCGACACCTTTGATCTCCCTCAAAGCACTCTGGATCTGGGCTTTGCTCCTGAGGCTGCGGTGGAAGGTGATGCCGAAGCGGTGGGCTTCGTCACGGATCTGCATCAAGACTTTAAGAGCCTGCGAGTTACGGTCCAGAAACAGAGGATAAGGATCGTTCACCCTGATCACAAGTTCCATACGCTTGGCAAGGCCGATGACCATCAGTCTGTCCATCAAGCCCAATTCGGCGAGAGCCTGGCGGGCGAACTCCAACTGCCCCTCACCGCCGTCTATCACTACGAGCTGCGGAAGGTCATCCGGAGCCTCTTCAAGCATTCTTGAATATCTTCGGTTGACGACCTCCTTCATCGAAGCGAAGTCATTGGCCCCGATGACCGTCTTGATCTTGAACTTACGGTAATCCTTCTTGGACGGCACTCCGTCACGGAAAACCACACAGGAAGCCACCGGATTGGTCCCCTGGATGTTGGAGTTGTCGAAGCACTCGATGTGGGTCGGAAGCTCCTTCATTCCCAAGGCCTTGCGCAAGTCCTCAAGAACCATCCTGCGATATTCGTCAGGATCGGTGTGCTCCCTCTGCTTGATGGAATTGAAAAGATATTCCTTGGCATTCTTGACGCTCAGTTCGAGAAGGGAAAGTTTGTCGCCGCGCGCCGGGATGCGGAAGTCGATGCCGTCTATCTCCACATCCGGCTTGAACGGCACGATGACCTCTTTCGCCAATGCACCGAACTTGGATTCTATCTCGGCGATGAACGTGCTGAGTACAGATGCCTGCTCCTCCTCGATGTTCATCTTGAAGCCCAGGTTCAACGACTGGATGACAGATCCGCCACGAACACGCAGGAAGTTTCCGAAAGCCTCCTGGCCATCGAAAACCAGAGAGAACACATCACAGGAAGTATCTGCGACAGAGGATATTATCGAATGTGAATAGTGCTTCTTCAAGGACTCTATCCTGTTTTTACAGACCTGTGCCTCCTCGAAACGCAGCTCGGCGGCGGCACGCTTCATCTCGGCCTCATATTCACGGATTATCTCATTCACGCCGCCTTTCAGCAGACGGGTGATCTCGGTGACGTAGGATGAATATTCCTCCTTGCTGACCGCACCCACGCAGCAGCCTTTGCAGCGTCCGATGTGGAAGTCCAGGCACGGGCGGAATTTGCCCCTCAGGATGGCTTCGCCGGTGATTTTGAGATTGCAGGAGCGCAGCGGGTAGTTCTTCCGGAAGAACTCCAGAAGGTAGTTGGCGTGCGAGACAGAGCTGTACGGCCCGAAATAGGTGCCGTTCTTCCTGTCCACACGCCTGGTCAAATAGATCTTCGGAAACTCGTCGTTGGTGATGACGATCCACGGGTAGGTCTTGGAATCCTTCAGCAGGATGTTGTAGTGAGGCTTGTACTGCTTGATGAGGTTGTTCTCCAGCAGCAATGCGTCCGCCTCGGAATCCACCACGGAGAACTGCGCGTCGGCGATCTTCGAGACCAGGATCCGAGTCTTCACGTTCAGCCTCTCCGGCGGCACAAAGTACTGAGCCACCCTCTTGTGCAGATCCTTGGCCTTGCCCACATAAATCACCTTCCCCGAGGAATCGTAGTAACGATAGACCCCCGGGGAATGTGGAAACAGGGCGATTTTCTCCCTGACTGTAAGATTTTTCCCGCTCAAAGCGTTTGAATATTACTTCTTGGCGGCCACGTACTTGGCTACCTCCTCCTCGATGCCCTCACCGCGGAGATCCCTCTTAAGGATGGTTCCGTCAGGACCGAAAAGGATGATGTGAGGAATGCCCTGGATGCCGTAAAGCTCGGTAGGAACCGTCTGAGCGTCAATGATCTCCTTCCAGTTCACACCGTAGGCCTTCGCTGTGTCAACAGAAGCCTGAGGCTGATCCCAGACTGCCACGCTGAGGACATCGAAATCCTTGCCGGCGTACTTTTCGTAGACCTTCTTGATGTTAGGGATCTCCCTCTTGCATGGGCCGCACCATGAGGCCCAGAAGTCAACGAGGACGTACTGACCCTTGCCAACAAAGTCGGAAAGCTTCACGCCGTTGATGTCGAAGTCGGTGAACATCATGCCCTCGGCGGTGTTCTTCTTGGAGTCGTTCTTAGCTTTTATGGCGGCGACGGCCTTAGTCTCAAGGATGGCCGGATCAAGCATGTTCAGAACAGAATCAACCTGAGCAGGAGTGAGGTCATACTGAATGTTACCTAACAGGGACGCGCCAATGGCGTTGTCGAGATTCGCCTCAAACGTCTTCTTGCTGAGTTCCTCCACGGCGGACTGGTAAGCCTCGAAAACCTCATTCTTGGCAGAATCGGCGGCCTCGTCGCCAAGAGCCTCAAGCTTGGCTCTAGCATCTTTCTCAAATTGAGCCATAGCTTTGGCAAAGGCATTGTACCTCTCCTGTACAGAGACAGACGGAGTCTTGGAAGCGATCTCGCAAGTACCGTCTTCCTTGACAGTGACCGTCAACGGAGTACCGTCAGAAATGAATCTGGCTCTTATTCCTTCCCCGGTCAGCGTGGCGAGCACTGTCTTGGATGCAGGAAGCACAACGGCGAACTTCCCGTCCGTCACAGTGAGGGTGGTGTCAATTCCAAGATCGGAAATCTTGATGCTTACCTCTTCAGGAGCATTGCCCTCGAAAGCACCTTCGATGGCTGTCTTGTCAGAAACCTTCGGTCCGCAAGCGACCGCGGCAATGGCAGCCACAGCCGCCAGAATGAATGAATTACGTTTCATATTATATGAATATTAATGAGCAACCTCTATTCTTGCGGCAAGGGCCGCCGTCTTCGCCGACCCAGACTCGCATATGGTGTAAAGTTATGAATATTTTCGATAATATGAGTATCTTTGTTCAAGATTATCAGATATTTATTCTACATGACGCTTAAAGCCTGCATAAAATCAATGAGGCTCAGGACTCTGCCTCTGTCCTTGGCCGGGGTGATCCTCGGGGTGATGCTCGCGGCGGACAACACAGATGTCAGCCCGTGGACAGCCGCGCTGATCTTCCTGACAACGGTATGTCTGCAGATCCTCTCAAATCTGTCCAATGAGCTCGGCGACACCTTGAGCGGCACAGACTCGGCTGACAGGCAGGGACCTAAGTACGCACTCGGCAGCGGAGACATGACCATCGGAGACATCAAAAAACTCATCCTGATGTTCATCGGGCTTTGCGTCATCTCCGGCCTGGCGATGATCCAGGTCTCCTTCGGGAGCATATTCAAAACCGAGTCAATCTGTCTGGAGGTGCTTGGAGCGGCGGCCATCGCGGGCGCGATGAAGTACACTTTGGGGAAGAACCCTTACGGGTACAGAGGGCTCGGCGATGTGTTCGTGTTCATATTCTTCGGCCTTGTGTCGGTGCTTGGCGGCTACTATGTGGCCGCGCGGGAATTGCCGCCAATTCTGATGTTGCTGCCGGCGGCGGCCATCGGGCTTTTCAGCGTCGGGGTGCTGAATGTCAACAACACAAGGGACATGAAGACGGATGCGGTCAACCGTGTGACGGTGGCCATCAGGCTCGGTCTGAGGGGTGCGAGGATCTACCAGACCGTCCTGATCGCGATGGGCTGGGTACTGATGGTCACATTCTGCCTGCTCTACAAACCAGATCCGGGACACTTTCTGTTCCTCGCCGTGGCACCGCTAAACATGGTTCACCTTCGCGGAGTGTGGACCCGCACCGAGAAGGCGCTCGATCCGATGCTGCCGCTGCTAGTGATGTCAACTTTCATCCTCTCCATCCTCGCCGGAGCGGGATTTCTAATTTTCTAGGAATATGCCGACAAAGTCAAAGGTTAAGAATATGTTCGACAGCATCGCTGGCGACTATGACTCTCTGAATCACATCCTTTCGCTGGACGTGGACAAAATCTGGAGGAGGCGTGCGCTGAAGCGGATCGTGGATGCTCCGGCTCCGGTCCGCGTCCTGGATCTGGCCTGCGGAACGGGCGATTTCTCCATCGACATCGCCAAAGCGCTGAGCGGGCCGTTGAGCTTGTCGAAACGACTTGATTCCGAGGAAGCGGCGTTTCGACAGGCTCAACGGCCAACTCACGCGGTCACAGAGCCTGTCAAAGTGACCGGCGCTTCAGTGGTTGGTGAGCCTAGTCGAACCACAAGCTCGGCGACTGGAAGTCACGTCACCGGCGTGGATCTGTCGGAGGGTATGCTGGCCGTGATGCGTGAGAAGGTCGGCAAAGCCGGTCTGGCCGACATGATCAGCATAGAAGAAGGCGACGGCGAGGCGCTACGCTTCCCGGACAACACCTTCGACCGGGTCACCATAGCCTTCGGCATCAGAAACTTCGAGAATAGAGAGAAAGGACTAAGGGAGATGCTCCGCGTCCTGAAACCCGGAGGTCGTCTCGTGATCCTGGAGCTGTCCCGCCCAGAGAACAAGATAATCCGCTGGTTCTACGACCTCTATTTCCTGCACATCCTCCCGAAGATCGGCGGCAAAGTCTCCGGTGACAAAGCCGCCTACGCCTACCTCCCCGCCTCCGTCGCCGCCTTCCCCGGCAAAAAGGAATTCTCCGCCACAATGCGCAAGGCCGGCTTCCGCGCCGTAACCCACAAAGCCTTCACCCTCGGCATCTGCCGCATGTACACCGGCGAGAAATAACCCGATCCCACGCCCGCGGAGTCGCACTCGCCACCTTGAGGGCGGAACTTGCGGCGATTCACGCCCGCGGAGTCGCACCCGCCACCTTGAGAGCGGAACTTGCGGCGATTCACGCCCGCGGAGTCGCACCCGCCACTCCGAAGGCGAGATTCTACCGGTTTCACACCCGCGGAGTCACAAGGGGCTTTTAGATTTTGCGCTTTCCGCAAAACGGATTAAATTTGTGTTCAACGAAACGGACGGACGGTTTGCCGGGCTTCTTTGGCCGGGCCTCTGACGAACAGACGATAAACAGTGATATTCAAGAATATGAAAAAGTTCCTTTTGATTGCGGTTCTGGCGGTGCTGCCGTTTTTGGCGGAGGCGCAGAACGGACCGGCCATTGCCAGGATCGTGTGCGGGCCTTACCTTCAGAGTGTTACCACGGACAGCTTCACGGTGATGTGGATGACGGACGTAGATGCCGTGGGGTGGGTGGAGATCGCTCCGGACAACGAGGAGAATTTCTACTACAAGGACAGACCGAAGTACTACGACATGCGCGGCCACGGGCTGAAGCCTATCGGCAAGATCCACAAGGTGACGATTGGCGGGCTTAAGCCCGGCACCAGCTACCGCTACAGGGTGATGATGACGGCGGTGCAGGACTACTACAACAACTACAATCCGGTCTACGGGAAAGGCTCCGGAGCGCCGGCCTACAAGGTTGACCTGCCTAAGGCCACCACTCTCAAAGAGGATTACAGCGAGGTCAGATTCGCCGTTGTCAATGACGTGCACGCCCAGGACTCGCTACTGCGCAGACTGTTCGCTGACAAGGAGAAGAACAAGAAGTTCGACTTCGTTCTGTTCAACGGAGACATGACCTCCGACCTGGCCTACAGCGAGAAGATCGTCCGGCACTACCTCAAGCCCGCAAGCGACCTGTTCGCCGACCAAACCCCTCTCTTCATGGTCCGCGGCAACCACGAGTTCAGAGGCAGGGACGCGCTGCGGATCTCTGAATATTTCGACTTCCCGGAGCACGGCCCCTACTACACCTTCAAATATGGCAAGTTCCTGTTTCTGGTGCTGGACGGCGGCGAGGACAAGGTGGACAGCGACATCGAGAACCAAGGACGGCTCTGCTCGGAGCCTTATCTGAACGAGGAAGCCAAATGGCTCAAGGGCGTGGTGGAGAGTGATGAGTGGAAGAACGCCGAAAGAAGGATCGTCTTCAACCATATTCCCCCTCAGATCAAGAACGCATGGCACGGCAATCTGAATATGTCGGAGAAGTTCCTGCCTATCCTCAACGGTGCGGGTGTCGATCTGATGCTGAGCGGCCACGTGCACAAGTACTCTTTCCGCGAAGTTGGATCTACCGACGCATCCTTCCCTGTGATCACCAACGGCCAGTGGCAGAGGATGGAGGTCACCGTGAACGCCAAAAAGATCGCCGTCAGGATCTACGACACCGACGGCAAGCTTACCCACACAGTGGATCTTTAGAGGTCTTGTTCTACAAGGACTTCAGACGGTCAGGGAAGTGAGGGAATTCTTCAGATTAGCACACAGCGGATCTTTAGAGGTCTTGTCCCACAAGGACCGCAAGGAGGTGCGTAAGACTCTGAGCCTAATCAAGGATTTCTTTGAGTAAGTCCGGGATCACCAGTTCCTCACAGCGGATGGAGGCGAGCCGAATGCGGCCCTCGTCTGTAAGCGAGAAGATCATCCCCCGCTTGTCAGCCGGGTTAAGTTTCCGGCTGATGAGGGATGTTTTTTCCGCCGAGGCAAGAACCTTGGACATATTCGAATGTGTAAGCCCCAACTCATCTGATAGTTCCGATGCCGAAGCGCTTCCCTGCCCCGCAAGGAAGCAGAGAAGCATCGCCTCGTTCATGTTCAGCCCGAATTTCCTCTGAAACTCAGCGTCCAGCCCGGAGATCGCCCTATGGATCTCGCGAAGGCGGCAGATTGTGTTCTTCTTATTCTCCACGACCTACCAACTACAGCTCAACTTTAAGAACATCCTTGATGATTCCCTTGAGCTCCGTCTTAGACAAAGCCCCGAGAGACCTCTGCGGCTTACCCTTCATCGGAATGAACAGAAGCGTCGGAATCGACCTTATGCCGAAAAATGTAGCCAGTCCCCTCTCATTGTCCACATTGACCTTGTAGATGGTGAGTTCCCCTGAATATTCCTTGGCCAGTTCGTCCAGCACAGGCGACAGCTGCCTGCACGGCCCGCACCAGTCCGCATAGAAATCGACAATGGCCGGCTGAGATCCGAGGTATTTCCACTCATCGGGGTTCTTTTCGAAGTCGTAGACCTTCTTAAGGAAATCAGCCTTGGTGATGTGCACCACCTTTGTCGTCGGCTTTTCCTTCGCCGCCGTCTCCTCATCTGGCCTTACCGCACCCGTCATCTCAACACTCTGCTCTTCCGCCGGTCTCCCTGCACCCGACAGCTCTGCATTCTGCTCTCCCGCCAACCTTTCGGCATTCGGCACCTCAGTCGTCAATTCATTCCCTTTCAGCGTTTTAACTCCAGAATTTTCCAAATCCATCTTCTCAACTCCCAGCCCAGCAACCCGAGTCAGAGCCACTTCGACAGACTCGGCTACCAAAGCGCTTCCTATTCCCCACCTTTCTGTAGCCTTGGTCTCAAAAGAAGAAAACAGAAGAAGCCCACCGACAGCCACCCCGCTGACGTAAAAGAGCGCCTTTAACGTAATTGCATTCATAATAAACAGTGTTTTAAAGAATTAACAAGCATTTATACAATAGTTTCCAACGGAAACTTTCCCAAAGAACGGAATTAATTTCCAATAAAACAAATTTCCAAAGGAAAATATTATCAAGAACTATCTTCGGTCATTCATCGCACCTGCGCTTAGAAAGCAGAGCGACCAAGCCCCCCCCCTCAGAGATAGCCTCGTGCGCAGGAAGCGCCTTTCCGCTCACGGGAGTCCCCCGCTGGCCTGCCTCGTGCGCAGGAAGCACCTTTCCGCTCACGGGAGACCCCCGCTGGCCTGCCTCGTGCGCAGGAAGCGCCTTTCCGCTCACGGGAGCCCCCCGCTGGTCAGCCGGGTATCATCATTGGCCGCTTGTTGGACCTAACCTTGGTGCTGTTGTTAACCGCATTGCGTAAAGAAACTTTACAGCTCCCGGATTTCGTGAATCTGTTTCGCGGCGAAGGATTCTCTTATGCCAGCCGTTTAGAGGCTATTTTTGATTTGTTTGCTATAGATTTGCACTCCGGAAGGCCCAGCAAAGCCCCACACACATAATTCCTCTGCAATTCCGTCGTCAAAACAAGCCCTTTCGGCGGTTTTGCTCGACAGAATCGCAGTCTTTGCATTTTCAAAGACCTTTTTTCTGCAATTCTTAGAAGCTGTTTTGAATTGTTTGTTTGAAGGTTAAGAGCAAGCTCTTTCCCTGCTACTCACCTCGGCAATCCGAACAAGTTCGATTGCCCTCGGTTCGGGCGCTGGGTCGAAACTGAAGATTTTTCACCTCAAAGAACATTTCAAACAATTCAAAACAGCTTCTAAGTAACATGAAAAAATTAAGTTGCCTCAGATTAAGAGAATATTTTCGAGGATAGATCTATTTTCGAAGAAGGAGTGTGCCGGTGGCAC
>OLVY01000945.1_pt1 | contig 19846 bp, 13 predicted proteins | sample 1674261 | NCBI WGS metagenome assembly OLVY01 (sample SAMEA103958155, study PRJEB25191) | human gut metagenome | biome: human-associated habitat [ENVO:00009003]; feature: intestine environment [ENVO:2100002]; material: feces | place: Germany | collected 2013/2015
GCCAGGCGTAGTGGTTCCAGACGAGGACCGTGACGGCGCCGGTGATCATGCCCGCGAGCGCGCCGTTGCGCGTCATGCGGCGCCACCAGAGCGACATGATGATGACGGGGCCGAAGGCCGCGCCGAAGCCCGCCCAGGCGTAGGAGACGAGGGAGAGCACGAGGCTGTTGGGGTCGCGGGCGAGCCAGACGGCGACGACCGAGACGAGGAGCACCATGCTGCGGCCGAACCAGACGAGTTCGCGCTGGGAGGCGTTGCGGCGGATGAACGTGCGGTAGAAGTCCTCGGTGAGAGTCGACGAGCACACGAGCAGCTGGCAGGAGAGCGTGGACATGACGGCCGCGAGAATGGCGGACATTAGGATGCCGGCGATCCAGGGATTGAAGAGAAGGCCCGAGAGGACGATGAAGACGCGCTCGTGGTTCTGTTCGACGAGGGAGGCGACGTCGCGGTGCTCGGCGAAGAAGGCCGCGCCGAAGAAGCCGACGGCGACGGCGCCCGAGAGGCAGAAGCTCATCCAGAGGGTGGCGACGCGGCGGGCGTTCGGGATCACCTTGATGGAGCGGGTGGCCATGAAGCGCACGAGGATGTGCGGCTGGCCGAAGTAGCCCAGACCCCAGGCGAGAAGGCTGACGATGCCCACGAGGGTGTGGCCCTCGAGGATGTTGAGCATCTTGATGTCGACGCTCGCGACGCACTCGGTGGCGGCGGTGAAGCCGCCGAGGTCGTACATGACGGCGATCGGCGTCACGATCAGGGCGAGGCACATGAGGAGAGCCTGAATCGTGTCGGTCCAGGAGACGGCGAGGAAGCCGCCCACGAAGACGTAGCAGATCGTGGCGGCGGCGCCCAGAATGAGGGCCGTCTCATAGGACATGCTGAAGGTGTTCTCGAAGAGGCGGGCGCCCGCAACCACGCCCGAGGCGCAGTAGATCGTGAAGAAGAGCAGGATCACGACGGCGGCGATGATGCGCAGCAGGTTTTGCTTGTCCTCGAAGCGGTGCGAGAAGTAGTCGGGGAGCGTGAGCGCGTTGTGGGTCTTCTCCGTGTAGACGCGCAGGCGGGAGGCGACGACGCACCAGTTGATGTAGGAGCCGAGGACGAGGCCGATGCCGATCCACGACTGGGAGATGCCGGCGAGGTAGACGGCGCCGGGCAGGCCCATCAGAAGCCAGCCGGACATGTCGGAGGCGCCGACCGAAAGGGCCGTCACGAAGCCGCCGAGGCTACGTCCGCCGAGAATGTAGTCGCCGTAGCTGCGGGTGTGGTAGTAGGCGTAGAAGCCGACGCACACCATGACGAGCAGATAGCCGACGAAGGTGATCGCAGTGGGATTGCTGAACATAAGGGGGACCCTTTCTTATATTGATTGTTCGCCGGGCGGGGGCGCGGCGGGCGCGTCATCGAGAAGGGGGCCTGGCAGGGTGAAGAAAACGGGCGCAAAAAAAAGCGCGGCCTGGCCGCCGGATGACCGAAGACTTGTGTTCGGGTATTCAAGTATACGGACGCGAACGCCTTCTGTCCCACTGAACGGGAGAAAAGGTGAAGGACTAAGGCAAGATGCCTAGGCGAAACTACCCGCCGATGTAGCTCATTTCGATCTTCGCGCGCTCGGGCGCGAGACCGAGCGAACGGAGCTCGGAGTAGTGGTTGTCGCGGGCGGACCAGATTCGGCCGAGCGCTTGCTCGATCTCGAAGTCGGTGGCGCCGCCGCGGAGCATCGTGCGGATGTCGTAGCCCTCGGTCGCGAAGAGGCAGAGGTAGAGGCGCCCGTCCATGCTCAGGCGCGCGCGGGAGCATTCGCCGCAGAAGGCCTGGGTGACGGAGGAGATGCAGCCGAATTCGCCAGCGCCGTCCAGATAGCGCCAGCGGGAGGCGGTTTCACCCGGATAGTTGGCGCCGACGGGCTCGACGGGCCACTTTGCGCGGATCATCCCGACCACCTCCGCGGAGGGAACGACGTCGGTCATGCGCCAGCCGTTGGAGGTGCCCACGTCCATGTACTCGATGAAGCGGGGGATGATGCCCGTGTGGCGGAAGTGTTCGCAGATGCGGACGATTTCGGACTCGTTCACGCCGCGCTTGACGACGGTGTTGATCTTGACGCGAAAGCCCATGTCGGCCGCAAGCCTGATGTTGTCGAGCACTTTGGCGGCGGGAAAGCCCACGTCGTTGAAGCCCTGGAAGATGCCTTCGTCGAGCGCGTCGAGGCTGATCGTGACGCGGTCGAGGCCCGCGTCGCGCAGGGCCTGCGCCTTCTTGTGAAGGATGGAGGCGTTCGTCGTGAGCGCGATGTCGATGTCGCGGCCGTCGGGCGTCCTGAGCCTGCGAAGTTCTGCGACAAGTTCCTCGAGGCCCTTTCTGAGCAGGGGCTCGCCGCCCGTGAGGCGCAACTTCTCGACGCCGTTGGCGACCACGATGCGCGCGATGCGCAGGATTTCCTCGAAGGTGAGGAGCTCGGTGTGGGCGAGAAAGGCGTGGGGATTGCTGAACTTCTCCTTGGGCATGCAGTAGCGGCAGCGGAAGTTGCAGTGGTCGGTCACCGAGATGCGCAGGTCCCTCAGGGGGCGTCCGCGGGTGTCGGTCCAGTGGCCTACCGAGCGTCGCACGGCGCCTGTCTGCGGAATCGGAAGACTGCGCACGGGGGCGGGATTCGTAGCGATGGGAATGACCTCGGCCATGACGGTGGACCTCTGTGGAACGTTTCTGCGGGAGTCGTTTCGGGGAAATTGAATGATTATAGAGGCAGCGTGTCGGCGTGGACTGCGAGCGACCTGTAGAAGGCGTAGCGCGCCTCGTCGACCTCGCCCGCCTCGACGGCGGCCTTGACGCCGCAGCCGGGCTCCTCGAGGTGCCGGCAATTGAAGAAACGGCAGCCCGAGACGTGCGCTGCGATGTCGGGCATGGCGCGCAGGATGTCGTTGAGCGAGAGGTGTGCGAGGCCGAACTCCTGGAAGCCCGGGGTGTCGATGACGCTGCCTTGCCAGTCGTCGTCCTTGGCGTCGTACCAGCGGGCGGCGGTGGTCGTCTGCTTGCCGAGGTTGAGGGCCACGGAGAATTCGCGCGTGGCGGCCTGGGCGTGCGGGACGAGAAGGTTGAGGATCGTGGACTTGCCCATGCCCGACTGGCCGACGAGGAGCGAGGCTCGGCCTTCGAGACGCTCGATGAGGCGGGCGCGGGTCGCCTCGGGCTCGCCCGTGGCGGAGACCGTGATGACGTCGTGGCCGATCGACTCGAGAAGGCGTACGGCGGCCGCAGCCTCCTCGGCGCCTTCGGCAAGTTCGGCCTTGTTGCGGATGACGAGCGCGGGGATGCCTGCCTGATGGGCGGCGAGAAGCGCCCTCCAGATGAACCAGGGGTTGAAGGTCGGGCGGGACGCGAAGACGATGCAGACGAGGTCGATGTTGGCGGCGAGCGACTTGATGCGCCATTCGTCGGAGCGGTAGAGAAGGTTTCGGCGCTCTCGGATCGACTCGATGGCGGAGACGCCCGAGACCGGTTCGGTGCACTCGACGACGTCGCCCACAACGACGTCGCCCTTCTTGCCGCGGCGGTGGGCTTCAAGCACGGCGCCGTCCTCCGTCGTCACGAAGTAGTGGCGGCCGTGGCCTGCGGTGACGCGGCCTGTGATGAGGGGGCCGGCAGCTTCGGCGGTCGGACGGTGCTTGCGGGACGGAGTTTTGGCCATGGGACAGTAGCTGAGGTTCGTGAGCGGACGTGAGCCGCGAAGAAAGGTTGCTGGTGAGGTAGTTTAGTCCGCTTCGGGCGCTCGGGGCTCGGCGGGCTTCGGAAAGAGGTGCTCGAGCCGGCCGCCGGGCGCTGACAGGCGCTTGAGGCGCAGCAGGTTCGCAACGCGCATGCCGGGGTGCGGACGCTTGTAGTGAAAGAGCGAATAGACGAGGGACGGCGAGAGAGATGTCGTCGTGTCCTTGTGCAGCTTCACGAGGGCGCTGATCATCGGGTCGAGTCCCGCGATGCGCGCGGCGTGCAGGTCCGCGTCGTACTGCATGAGGCGTGCGGCGAGGTTGAGCAGGGGCGAGAGCGGGTAGAGAAGCATGGGGAAGACGACGAGCGCGACCGCGCAGACGCTGCCCGCATGGGTGCCGGGCATGTCGAGCGTGAGCATCGGCGAATAGTTGAAACCCTCGAAGAACTGGACGTGCGTGGCGCCCCAGCCCGCGAGCCAGCAGAAGATGTAGGAGACGGCGACGTTGATGAGGAGGCGGAGCACGCCGTGGAAGTGGCGCACGTGTGCGGCCTCGTGGGCGGCGAGCGCGACGATCTCGTCCTTCCTGAGCAGGTGCGCGACGTGCGCGAAGACGATGACGCGGCGCCTGAGGCCCCAGCCCGAGAGCACGATGTTGGAGTGGTCCCAGGAGGCGGGGCGGGTCATGACGACCATTTCGGTCATGGTGATGCCCTGACGGTGCAGGCTCTCCCGAACGGCCTCGCGGGTTTCGGCGTTCGCATAGGGGCGGCTCCGGCGCTTCCAGAAGACGCCGTAGACGCTCGAGAGCTTCCAGCGCCAGAGGAGATAGACGAGCCAGACGCCCCATGCGAGCTTCCACCAGTCGCCGCCCGCGTATTCGAAGATGGTGAGAAGCGCGGCGGAGACGGGCATGAAGACGAGCCAGCCCCAGAGGGCCTCTGAAAGGGTGCGCGAGAGCCAGCGCATGCGCGGCTCGCGCATGTAGCCGTAGCGTTCCTTGACGCGGTAGCGGGCCCACCATCCGAAGGGAAGCTCGATGAGGAGCATGAGGAGGACGATCAGGCTGATGAGGACCCAGTCGGCGGGAATGCCCGGACCCATGATCGTCTCGATGACGGCCGTGAAGACGTTGAGGCCGTTGCCGAACGTCATGAAGAGCGCGAAGCCCGCGCCCACCACGGTGAGCAGAAGGTTCGCTTGGGCGAGTTCGCCCGTGTAGTCCGCCGCCTTTCGAATGCCCGCGAGCGTGAGCTTTTTCTCGAAGCCCTCGGGCACGCGTCCGCACGACTTCTCGGCCGCGCGGGTCTGCAGGATTGTGACCGCGCACTCGAGCGTCACGTATAGCGCAAGGATGCTGACGAAGGTGTGCTCGATGAAGGTGGCGTGCAGGGACATGGGACGGACTGCGCGGACGGGCGTGATGAAAGGGACGATAATCCTATATTATGGCGGATCGGCGCCCCCGCAGGAAAGACGCGGGGGGGCGGAGCGCCTCTGCTCGAACCTCTTTTGGACAAACGACTACCCATGACGAACGACATTGAACGAGATCCCGCGTATTCGGACGACAACCTGATCTGGATCGACATGGAGATGACCGGGCTTCAGCCCGAGGTGAATCGCGTGATCGAGGTCGCGGCGATCATCACCGACAAGAATCTGAACATCCTGCACAAGGGCCCCGTGGTTGCCGTGCATCAGAGCGACGAGGTCCTCGATGGCATGGACGCCTGGAACACCGACACGCACACCCGCTCCGGACTCGTGGCCCGCGTGAAGGAAAGCACGATCGACGAGGCCGAGTGCGAGAAGATCTTCCTCGAGACCTTCCGCCGCTTCGTGCCGCAGGGCAAGAGCCCGATGTGCGGCAACACGATCGGCCAGGACCGCCGCTTCATGGCGCGCTGGCTCCCGAACCTCGAGGAGTACTTCCACTACCGCTACCTCGACGTCTCGACCCTCAAGGAGCTCACCCGCCGCTGGGCTCCCGAAAAGACGCGCAACATCCAGAAGGCCACGAAGCACCAGGCCCTCTCCGACATCGAGGAAAGCATCGAGGAGCTTCAGTACTACCGCCGCGAGATCCTGAAGATCTGACGGACGGACCTCATCTGAATTGACGAAGACGGCTGTCTCCCTTGCGGGGGACGGCCGTTTTTCTTTGATTTTTTCATTTCAAACGCTGCGCAGGGAGGACTTCCCGAGTGCAGTGTCTGCGCACGAAAGGGGTTGATAAGGGTTGATTTCTATACCGAAAAGGGTAGTGGATCTGTAAGGGGTAGTCTGGTTTATCTAAAAGATCAACAAAAGTCGATGCGAAAGGATTAGGTGGTAGTAGTTAGGGGTATGCTTTAAACAACAGGACGCCGAGACCGGGCGTCAGCTGAAAGCCATTTGCAAAGCGCTCGAAACGCCTGCGCAAGAATTAAAAAGGAGAAGCATCATGTTCGGATTTTTCGAAAAGAAGGAAGCCCACGTTGATGAAGTCAAGGCCCCGGCCTTCGTCGAATGGAAGGGCTGGCGCAAGTTCAAGGTGATGAACCGCAAGCAAGAATGCGTCGACACGACCACCTTCACGCTGATGCCCGCCGACGAGCAGCCGCTTCCCGCCTTCCGCGCCGGCCAGGGCGTGGCGCTTCGCCTCGAGGGTTTTGAGCCGCGCGCCTACACGCTTTGCAGCACGCCCGACGAAGGCTGCTACCGCATCACCATCAAGGTGCTCGACAACGACCGCGGCGCCCTTTCCGCCCAGCTCGCCCAGTGCCTGCACGTCGGCGACGAGATCGAGGTTTCCGAACCCGCTGGCGGCTTCGTTCTTGACGACCGTGAAACTCCCGTCGTGATGATCGCCGAAGGCATCGGCATCACCCCGATGGTCGCGATGCTCTCCGAGATCGCCACCGACCACCCGCTGCGCCGCGTGCATCTCATCTACTCCACGAAGAACGGCGAGCACTTCCCGCTTCAGGAGGAGACGAAGAACCTCATCAAGCTTATTCCCGACAGCGGCATGGCCGTGGGCTACACCGAACCGCGCTTTGACGAACACGTCGGCCAGGACTACCAGTTCACGGGCAAGCTGATGCCCGCCACGCTGCGTCACGCCTGCATGGACGCCGAAAGCGACGTCTATCTCTGCGGCTCCGAAATCTTCGTCGAGTACGTGCGCAACATCATCCTGCAGTACCGCACGATTCCCGCCGATCACATCCACACCCAGGTGTTCGTGCGCACCCGCTGATCTGAACGGAATTGATAATCCCCTCCCAATCGATTGGAAGGGGATTCTGGGGGGGCGTAACCCCCCATTCTAGTCCCTACCCAATTCGGGCAGTAGCGGGCTGCATCAAACAGCCCTCATCGATTTCGTCTAGCTTTTTCAAGCTTCTGAAAGCGGACGGAACGTTTGACCGTCGGATTCCTGCTTGGTCATGACGTTCATGAAGGAGTCGTGCAGATGCTTGATCTCCTCGCACGAATTTCCTTCACGAGTCTCGTGAGTTCCTCGCCGTGATGATCACGTTGGGAGGAGCTGCGGCGATGAGCGCAAGGAAGCGGGGGCGGCGAGAGAGGTGTTCCGGTTGCAGTCGTCTGCCGTGCCGAGGATCCCGCGGGAAGGTGAAGGATGGGCAGGCGCGGACACGCAGGAAGGTCCTTCGCAGTCTCTGGGGGCGGGAGCGGGAGGAGATGAGGTGCGTGGAGCAGGGGGTTGCGGATCGGGCGGGCGGCGCTGCAGGACGAGAGGCGAGAGACGGGGAGAAAGAGGGAAATGAAAAGGGCCGCACCTTTCGGAACGGCCCTTCTTGTCTCTGTCATGAAGCTCTCGGAGAGGACTTCAGGCTCTGATGAATTAGACCATCAGGAGAGCGCAGGCGACGACAGCGACGATACACGGAACGGCGGTGCGCTTGATGACTTCGATCGGGGAGACCATGGCGATACCGGACACGAGAATCGTCACGCCGGCGAGCGGGGACATCGTGCGGCCGAGAGCGCCGGTCAGGAAGGCGAGACCGCCAAGACCCGGGATGGTCATGCCGAAGGATTCGGCGTGCGGGGTCACAGCTTCGTTGAAGGCCTGGGTGGCAGCGTCGCCGGAACCGGTGATGACGCCCATGATCCACGGACCGAGGGAGCCGCCCCAACGGGCGAATTCGTTGGAGTCCTTAAGGGCGGCGACGGCGGCGTCAATGAGACCCGTGGCGCGGAGACCGGCGGCGAACACGCCGGCGGCGATGATGATGCCCATCACGTCGGCATAGCCCTTGCCCATGCCGCTGAAGAATTCCTTCGTGAGCTGCTGCGGGTTGGCGCGGGCGATGACGAGAGCGGCGATGGCGCCGATCAGCATGGCCTGGGCAACGCCCATCTTGATGGCCGGAAGGCAGGTGTTGCCGAGCACGAGGATGGCAATGGGCACGAACGGAACGATGGCCTTGAGCGGGGACGGAACGAAGTCCATCTTCTGGAGCTTGGATTCGTCGACCTGGGCGTTCTTGTCACCCTTGTGGTCGCCGAGGATGAAGGCGACGAGAGCAATGCCGACGATGAGGATGGCGCCGCACATCAGGGAGAACGTGGAGTGATAGGCGATGAAGTCCATTTCAGACATCTTGGCCATGTTGGCGACGAAGACGTTGTGGGACGTGCCCGGAGAGAGGTACGAACCGATCGTGCCGCCGAGAACGGCAGCAGCGGCGGCGGCCGGTTTGATGCCGGCGCGGAGCATCACCGGAATGAGCGTCGAACCGACGGCGGCAGCGCAGCCGGCGGCAGACGGAATGGCGATGTTGATGAAGAACGTGATCGTCGTGCAGACCGGCAGCAGGAAGATGCCGAGGCCGCGGATCGGGGAGGCGAGGTAGTGAACGAGAGAACGGTCACACTGCGTGTAGGAAGCCGCGAAGGCAAAGCCCATCGAGCCGCAGATTGCCATGATGAGGGACTTGTTCGTCATGGACTTGGCCATGGCGTCAAGACCGTACATCGGGTCAAGACTAATGCAGCAGAGGAAGAGACCGGCGGCAAGAAGCACCAGTCGCGTTTCATAGCGCTTGATCAGGGCCCAGACCGTAACGAGCGTCACGGCAATGGCGACCCAGCTTTGAATCGACATAAGAAACTCCAAATCCTTTGGTTGTTGAGTGTTTTTATGGGTAGGGCCGCTCTGTAACAGACTCCGCCTGAGGGCGGTCCTCCGAATACAGTTGCTAGTATGCCCTACTGTCAAGGATCGCGCCTGAAGGTTTTTACGTACTGCTTCAGGCAAAAAGGAGCTTCAAAAGGGCCTGATCGGGTCCTAAAAAAGGAGGTTGCAGTTCTGCAACCTCTTGATACGCAACACTTTCCGTAGTTATTCGGAGGTGTTTTCCTGATCAGATGGATTATCTAGGGAATTTCCCTTGGCTTGAGTGCTTTCGCGTTTCTCCCGCTTGATCGGACGCCTGCTTCTGCGGGGACGGTCGGGATCAAGCTTCGCGGCGAGGATCGGATTCTTGAGCCATGCCTGAAGCATGGAGAGGCCGACAGCGAGCAGGATCGGACCGAGGATGAGGCCGAGGAAGCCGAAGGCGATCACGCCGCCGAAGACGCCTAGGAAGATGAGGGCGAGGGGCAGTGAGGAGCCGCGCGCGATGAGGATCGGCTTGAGGAAGTTGTCCACGCTCGAGACGGCGAGGAGCCCCCAGAGGACGAGGAAGACGGCCATACCCGTTTCGCCCTGCGAGTAGAGCCAGATGGCGGACGGGCCCCAGACGAGGGGAGGTCCGATCGGGACGATCGAGAGGACGAAGACGAGTGTGCAGAGCATGAGGATGCCAGGCACGCCTGCGATCCAGAAGCCGATGCCTGCGACGACGGCCTGGCCGAGCGCGGTGCCCACGAGGCCGAAGACGACGGAACGGGTCGTGTTGACGAGGATCTTCGTGAGTTCGTTCGAGAGGTCGCCCGAGACGCGCTTCATCAGGGCCTGCACGCGGTCGGCGAACCAGGCGCCGTCGCGGTAGAAGAAGAACACGATGAAGGTGACGAGGGCGAGCTGCAGGAGGATGTTGCTCACGTTGACGGCTGCATTGAGAAGCGCGGCCGAGAGCGGCTCGAGGAGCTTCTGCATGGTGGTCGAGAGCGACGCGGGGTCGATCGCGAAGAGCAGCTGGTCGTGAAGCCAAGGGCCGATGCCCGGAATCTCGGAGATGGCGGGCGGAATCGTGAAGCCGCTGGCGATCCATTCGCGGATGACGGAGATGCCCTTGGGGATCTGCTGTGCGAGCGCGATGAGCAGGAAGCTCGACGGGATCAGCACGCCGATGATGAGCAGGAAGACCATCAGGAGCGCGGGCAGCGTCGTGGAGCCGCCCGCCGACGAACGGGCGCTCGCGAAGAGCGGCCATGTGACGACGGCGAGAATCGCCGCGATGACGATCGCGGTGAGGAACGGCTCGATGATGAAGTAGCAGCCGATCGAGACGGCCACGGCAAGTACGACGCGGATGAGCAGGTCGACGCGCTCGCTGAAGCTGAGCATGGAACGCAGCGTCTGCGAGCCGCGGTTGCGTTCGGCGGCGGGCGACTGGGCGTGGGGCTCAGGCTGGGCCGCCTGCGCGGACGGACCGGGCTCCGCGCCCGTTCGGGTGTCGGGTTGGGTCATGATGGCCTCGGCGGTGCGGCTCAGTCGGCGACGGGCGGCTCGTCAAGATAGAAGCAGCCGTTGAGCGTGGTGCTCTTGACCGCCTGGGCGAGCGTCTCGATCGCGCTCATGCGCGTGAAGCTCTTGCGCCAGACCATGATGACGCGGCGCGAGGGCGACGGGCTCTTGAACGGGATCGTCTTGATGCTGTTGACGTTCGAGCGCAGATAGGGCACGCAGGAGGCGGGCAGCACGGTAATGCCGAGCCCCTGGGCGACCATGTGGCAGATCGTCTGCAGCGAGGAGCCCTCGACCGTGCGCTGGACGTCGGCGATGCCGATGTTGGCGCGCACGAGGTCCGGGCAGATGCCGATGATCTGGTCGCGGAAGCAGTGGCCGGCGCCGAGCAGAAGCATCGTCTGGTCGCGCAGTTCCTGCGGACCGATGTAGTTGCGGTTGACCCACGGATGGTGGGACGGAACGGCGACGACGAAGCTTTCCTGATAGAGGGCCTGGGTCATGAAGCCCGTGTCGGAGATCGTGTCGGCCATGATGGCGACGTCGATGGCGCCCGTGCGCAGCTGGGAGATGAGCTCGGTGGTGTACGTCTCCTCAAGGTAGACGGGCATCTTCGGGGCGAGCGTGGAGAGCTTCACGATGAGCTCGGGCATGAGGTACGGGGCGACCGTGTAGATCATGCCGAGGCGGATCGGGCCGGCGAGCGGATCCTGACCGCGCTTGGCGATCTCGGAGATGAGACGGCTTTCCTCGAGCACCTTCTGGGCCTGCTCGATGATGGCGGCGCCCACGGGCGTGATCGAGATGTCGGGCGTGCGGCGCTCGAAGATCGAGACGCCGAGCTCTTCCTCGAGCTTCTTGATGGCGACGGAAAGGGAGGGCTGACTCACGAAGCAGGATTCGGCGGCGCGGCCGAAGTGCCTTTCACGGGCCACCGCGATGACGTACTTGAGTTCGGTGAGAGTCATGATCAGGGATCCTTGTTTGTGGATTGTATGAATATGGTAGTGCGGTTGCGGGACGTTTCGCAAAGGGCTCATGCGGCTAGGAATTCGCCAGCCGTCTTGAACCAGCGGGCCGCGTGCCTGAGGGCCGCATCCCTGTCCTTTTCGAGCCAGACATCGGCCGTGCGGCGTGCGGCGGCAAGGAGCGCCTCGTCGCGATCGAGATCCGCAAAGCGTAGGAGCGGCGTGCCCGACTGGCGTTCGCCGAGGAATTCTCCGGGGCCGCGCATCTCGAGGTCGCGCCTCGCGATCTCGAAGCCGTCGGTCGTGTCCCTGATCGCCTTGAGGCGTTCCCATCCCGCGGGCGAGATGTCCTCGCCGAAAAGCAGGATGCAGGCGCTCTGGGCGGCGCCGCGGCCGACGCGGCCGCGAAGCTGGTGGAGTTGCGCGAGGCCGAAGCGCTCTGCGTGCTCGATCACCATCAGGGTTGCATTGGGAACGTCGACGCCCACCTCGATGACGGTGGTGGCGACGAGAATCTGGGTGAGGCCCGAGACGAAGTCCTGCATGACGGCATCCTTCTCGGCAGCGGGCATCGCACCGTGCACGAGGCCGACGGTGAGGTCGGGCAGGCGCTGCTGAAGGTCGTCGCGGCAGACGGTCGCGGGTGTGAGGTCGAGCTTGTCGCTTTCCTCGATGAGCGGACAGACCCAGTAGACCTGGCGGCCCTGCGCAACGACGCTCCTCACGACGGAAAGCACGTCGTCCTTGCGGGAGGTCTTCACGGTCTTGGTGACGACGGGCGTGCGGCCGGGCGGCAGCTCGTCGATGACCGAGACGTCGAGGTCCGCGAGGTAGCTCATGGCGAGCGTGCGCGGAATCGGGGTCGCGGAGAGCATCAGGAGGTGAGGGACGAGGGCGGACTCTGGGCGAGTGCGCAGCGCAAGTCGCTGGGCAACGCCGAAGCGGTGCTGCTCGTCGACGATCGCAAGCCCGAGGTTCGCGAATTTGACGCCTTCCTGAATGAGGGCGTGGGTGCCGATGACGATGCGTGCTTCGCCTGAGGCGACGGCCTCGAGCGCGGCATTCTTCTCCGCGGTCTTGAGGCGGCCCGTGAGCCAGGCGGTGCGGATGCCCAGAGGCTCGAGCCAGGCGGCGATCTTCCTGAAGTGCTGCTCGGCGAGGATCTCGGTGGGCGCCATGAGGGAGGCCTGATGACCCGAGGCCACGGCGCGCAGGGCGGCGAGCGCAGCTACGACGGTCTTGCCGCTGCCGACGTCGCCCTGAACGAGGCGGTGCATGGGACGGTTCGCGGCCAGATCGGCGAGGATCTCGTCCGTGACGCGGCGCTGGGCGTTCGTGAGGTTGAAGGGAAGCTGCGCAAGGAAGCAGCCGACCAGTTCGGCGTCGTCGCCCGCGAGCGGCGGCGCGGTGCGCTGAAAGGCCACGGCGCGCGATTCGCGCAGCGTGATCTGCTGGGCGAGGAGTTCGTCGAAGATGAGCCTGCGCCAGGCGGGGGCGGAGCGCTCCTGCAGACCGATGACGTCGGCGCCCGAGGGCGGCGTGTGGATGTAGGAGAGTGCTTCGCGAAGGCCGGGAAGGCCGAACTTCGTCCTGACCGCCTCGGGCACGAGGTCCGTGAGGTCCAGATCGAGCAGTGCGCGGTCGATGCGCTTGCGAAGCCATCGCTGCTGGATGCCTTCGCCTGCGGGGTAGACGGGCGTGAGCGCCTTGGGCAGTTCGGTCTCGGCAGCCTTGCCGGACTTGATGCGCGGATGCACCATCTCGAGCCCGCCGTAGTAGCCCTCGCGCGGCTCGCCGTAGAGGCGCACGGTGCTGCCGACGGCAAGCTGCTTCTGGATGGACGGGAAGTAGTGGAGGAAGCGGATCGTGATGCTGCCCGTCGAATCCTCGACGACGGCCTGAAGCTGCTGACCGCGGCCCGTGCGCACGAAGCGCTGGTCTGCGACGCGGCCCTCGATCTGGGCGTGCGTGTTCACGGCGAGCGAGCCGATGGGGGTGACGCTCGTCTCGTCCTCATAGCGAAGCGGGAGGTGAAGCGCAAAGTCCCAGTCGCGCACGAGCCCGAGCTTCTCGAGCCTGACGTCAAGGGGCGCGAGCTTCTCCTGACGGATGACGCCCGAGGAGCGCTCCTGCTGTTTCGGGGCGGCGGCCATGTTCTGCATATATACAAAGATGGGGGATTGCCTTACGGCATCGTCACCATGGCCTCGATCTCGACGCGGGCGGCCTTGGGAAGTGCGGCGACCGCGAAGCAGGAGCGGGCGGGATAGGGCTCGGACATGACTTCGGTCATCACCTTGTTGACCACGGCGAACTCGTTGATGTCTGCAAGGAAGATCGTCATCTTGACGGTGTTGCCGAGCGTGGTGCCCGCTGCGGCACAGATCGCCTCGAGATTGGCGAAGGCCTGTCGAGCCTGAGCCTCGACGCCCTCGGCAAGTGCGCCCGTTGCGGGCACTAGACCAAGCTGGCCCGACGTGAAGAGGAAGCCCTCGGCGAGCGTCGCCTGACTGTAGGCGCCGATGGCGGCGGGGGCGTTGTCGGTGTGGACGGGATTGACGGGCATGGTGGGTATCCTCCGAAGTCGGTGCGCGCATGTCGGGCGCGTTGCGGCGAAATCCGCTGAATGCCTATATTCTATCGGAAAATTTTGCACGATAGGTGGTGATTCTATCGGATTTGTTAGGGAACACTATAAAGCCTATGAGGAGGAAAAGTGAGTATAAATACGCAGAATTCCCTAGGTGAGACGGCCTACAACGAGATTAACATTTAAGGCATTTTAGGGGTTAACGTGTATTACTTGAGTGGTAGCACCTTGGGATAGGTTGGCGCGCAGTCCTAGGTAGGAGCCCGTTCGGGGGGCGCCGGAGGGCGGATCGGGCGAATGCTTGGGGAATCAGGAGAAGCGGGGCGATCAGAGATTTGAGGACCCTTGACTGAATCGTAAGAAAAAAACAGAAACCTAGGGTTACCCCGAATGTTTCTGAGGTGGTAGTAGTAATAAACTGCGCGTGACTTAAGAAAAGCCGCCTTGGGTGTTTTGCCTAGTTCGAAAGAATCGATGCTGACACGGGTGACCGTAGAAATACGTAGCTTTTCGAGAAGGCAGATCGTAAAGATTGGGCAAAGTTTGACGCAGACGTCATCCTCCCGACTTTCCCGCTACCCGATTTCGGCAAAGCTGATATAAGGAATGCGGAGAAAGAAAGCGTTACTTTCTTGCTTCAAAGTCCGCCTCTTGAACGACTGCCGCAAGGTCGTGAAGAGGCCAGTTCAACTGAGTCGCACCAGGAGAACGGCGATTCAGGTGAATTGACGGAATCTGACCCCGTGCCGGGCAGGGCGGAACCCCAGTTTCGCTCCCGGCACATCGTCTTTGGATCTAGGAGACCATTGGAAATGAAAATTATCTACACCGACGTGCTCGTGATCGGTGGCGGTCTTGCCGGTCTGCGTATGGCCGTTGCTGCCAAGCGCCGTGGGCATGACTCGATCGTCCTGTCGCTGGTTCCGCCGAAGCGCAGCCATTCCAAGGCTGCTCAGGGCGGCATGCAGGCTTCGCTCGGCAACGTCATCAAGGGCGTCGGCGACAACGAAGACGTCCACTTCGGCGACACGGTCCGCGGCTCCGACTGGGGTGCTGACCAGGAAGTCGTCCGCATGTTCGTGAACACCTCCCCGAAGGCCGTGCGTGAGCTCGCTGCCTGGGGTGTGCCCTGGAGCCGCATCACCCCGGGTGATCGCCAGGTCATCATCAATGGTGAAAAGGTCACCATTACCGAACGCAAGGAAGCTGCCGGCCTCGTCGCCCAGCGTGACTTCGGCGGCACGAAGAAGTGGCGTACCTGCTACGTGTCCGACTGTACCGGTCACTCCATGCTCAACGCCGTTTCCGACCGCATCATCGCCGAACAGGTCCCGGTCATCGAACGCGTTGAAGCCCTCTCTCTGATTCACGACGGCAAGCGCTGCTACGGCGCCATCGTTCGCTGCCTCATCACGGGCGAACTCATGGCCTACGTGTCCAAGGCTACGGCCATCGCCACGGGCGGTGCCGGCCGTATCTATCGCGTGACGACGAACGCCGTCATCTGCGAAGGCACCGGCTACGACCTCGCTCTCGAAACGGGCGTCGCCTCCCTCGGCAACATGGAAGCCATCCAGTTCCACCCGACCGGCATCTTCCCCGCCGGCATTCTCGTCACGGAAGGTTGCCGTGGTGACGGCGGTTTGCTCCGCGACGTCGACGGCCACCGCTTCATGCCGGACGTCGAACCGGAAAAGAAGGAACTCGCCTCCCGCGACGTGGTTTCCCGCCGCATGGAAGAACGCATTGCCATGGGCAAGGGCGTTAAGACCAAGTACGGCGAACACCTCTGGCTCGACATCACGCTGCTTGGCGAACATCACATCAAGCATAAGCTTCGTGAAGTTTACGAAATCTGCCACTACTTCCTCGGCGTTGATCCGACGAAGGAATGGATTCCGGTTCGTCCGGCCCAGCACTACACGATGGGCGGCGTCCGCACGAACCCGACCGGCGAATCTCCGCAGCTCAAAGGTCTCTTCGCTGCCGGCGAAGCCGCCTGCTGGGACATGCACGGCTTCAACCGCCTCGGCGGCAACTCCGTTGCTGAAACCGTCGTGGCCGGCATGATCGTCGGTGAATTCATCGCCGACTTCTGCGACAAGGCTGAAAACGGCATCGACATCCCGACGTCCCTCATCTACGGCGCTCTCGCCAAGGAAGAGGCTCGCCTGAAGTCCTTCATGAACAATGGCGGCTCTGAAAACGCCTATGAAATCCGCACCCGCATGCAGGAAATCATGACGACGAAGATCGGCATCTTCCGCAAGGGCGCTGACATGGAATCCGCCGTCGCTGAACTTGAAGAGCTCTACAAGCGCTCCTTCAAGGTGTCCGTCAAGGACGTGGTCGGCCCGAACCCCGAGCTCATCTACGCCTACCGTACCCAGAAGATGCTCCGCGTGGCCCTCTCCGTGGCCTACGGCGCTCTCAACCGCAAGGAATCCCGCGGCGCTCACTACCGCGAAGACTTCCCGGTTCGTAACGACATCGAATGGCTCAACCGTACGATCGCTACGTGGAAGGAAGGCGACACGCTGCCGACCCTCAACTACGAAAAGCTTGATATCAGCAAGATGGAACTTCCCCCGGGCTTCCGCGGCTACGGTGTGAAGAACTACATCGAAAATCCGGAATCGGCCAAGCGCCAGGCTGAAGTTGACGCTATCCGCGCCAAGATGGAAGCCGCCGGTGCCGACCGCTTCGCTATTCAGGACGCCCTCATGCCCTACCAGGATCTGCTGCCGAAGCGCCTCAAGGGCAAGAACGAACGCGTTGATGAACCGCTGAAAGACTAATTTTGGAGATTGACGTCAAAATGGCTGATATTCAACAGACCACCAACAAGCAGCACCGCATGCTCAAGATCAGCATCCTGCGCTTCAACCCGCAGGATCCTGAGAGCGTGCCGCACATGCAGACCTATGAGCTGGAAGAATCCGACTCGATGACGCTGTTCATTGCTCTCAATGAACTTCGCGACACCCAGGATCCGACGCTCCAGTTCGACTTCGTCTGCCGCGCCGGCATCTGCGGTTCCTGCGCCATGATGATCAACGGCAAGCCGGGTCTCGCCTGCCGTACGCTGACGCGTGACCTTCCGACGGAATTCACGCTCGCCCCGCTTCCCGCCTTCGAACTTATCGGCGACCTCTCGGTCAACACCGGCAAGTGGATGCGCAACATGTCCGAACGCATGGAAACGTGGGTTCACATGAAGGAAGAGGAAGTCGACCTTCGCAAGAAGGAAGTCCCGATGGACCCGCAGCTCGCCGAAGACATCTACGTTCTCGACCGCTGCGTGGAATGCGGCTGCTGTATCGCCGGTTGCGGTACGGTTCGCATCCGCCCGGACTTCGTCGGCGGCGTTGGCATCAACAAGATCGCCCGCTTCCGTCTCGACCCGCGCGACACGCGTAACGACGCCGACTACTACGATATCGTCGGTGACGAATCCGGCGTGTTCGGCTGCATGTCCCTCCTTGCCTGCCATGACTTCTGCCCGAAGGAACTTCCCCTGAAGACGCAGATCGCCTTCATCCGCCGCAAGATGGCTGAACAGGGCATGCGTGGTTACGACAAGGTTCTGCCGACCCAGAAAAAGGCTATTCCCATTAAGCCGGCTAGGCAGTAAAATGTATGTCGTGAGAGGTGATCTTTTGGTTTGAGATCATTTGATCACCTCTTGCGGTTTCGACCCGTTTCCCGGGATCAGCGTTCAGGACCAAACATAACGCCTCGCGGGAAACACAAACGGTGAGGATCACCGGCAGAGAATTCTCTCTATCTGGTCCGACCCGAATATTTGAGGAGCAAATAAAATGTCTCGTATTGAAAGCGACTTCCTTGGCGAACTCGAGATTCCGGATGAAGCCTACTACGGCGTCCAGACGATGCGTGGTAAGCACAACTTCAACATCACCGAAATGCCGATGTCCCAGGAACCGTTCTTCGCCATCGCCTACGGCTATGTGAAGAAGGCCTCCGTGATGACGAACAAGGAACTTGGCTGCATCCCGGCCGACGTCGCTGACGCCCTGATCTGGGCCTGCGATCAGATCATCGCTGGCAAGTACAACGACCAGTTCGTCACCGATTGGCTCCAGGGTGGCGCTGGCACGTCCACGAACATGAACTGCAACGAAGTGCTCTGCAACCTCGCTTGCGAACACCTCGGCCTCCCGAAGGGCGACAAGAAGGTCTCCCCGAACGACCACGCCAACTTCGGTCAGTCCACGAACGACTCCTACCCGACGGCCTTCCACCTGTCCCTGATCCTTCGCTCCAACGTCCTTCTCAAGGCTGTTGAAGACCTCGTCGCTTCCTTCTACAAGAAGGCTGAAGAAACCAAGGACGTTCTCAAGATGGGCCGTACCCACCTTCAGGACGCCGTTCCGATGTCCTTCGGTCAGGAATTCCACGGCTGGGGCTTCACCATCGCCGACGAAATCAAGACGATCAAGGAAGCTCAGGAACACCTCAAGGTTGTCAACCTCGGCGCTACCGCCATCGGCACGACCGTGACGACGCATCCGGAGTTCCCTGCCAAGGCTGTCAAGCACCTCGCTGAAATCACCGGCATCGACTTCCGCAACAGCGAAGACCTCATCGCTGCTACGTCCGACTGCGGCTCCTACGTTGCTCTCTCTTCCGCTGTGAAGAGCCTCGCCGTCAAGCTCACGAAGGTCTGCAACGACCTCCGTCTCCTCGCTTCCGGTCCGCGTACGGGTCTCTCCGAGCTCATCCTTCCGCAGCTCCAGCCGGGTTCCTCCATCATGCCGGGCAAGGTCAACCCCGTGATCCCCGAGGTTGTCAATCAGGTCGCTTTCGACATCATCGGCAAGGACGTGACCATCACCCTGGCCGCCGAGGCCGGGCAGCTGGAGCTGAACGTGATGGAACCCATCATCGCCTTCACGCTTTTTACGGGGATCCGCAGGCTGGCCCGGGCCTTCAGTACCCTGCAGGAACGCTGTGTTGCAGGGATTACGGCCAATGCTGACCGCTGCCGGCAGCTGGTGGAGAACAGCATCGGGATCGTTACGGCGCTGAATACCCGCCTTGGGTATGAAACCTCAGCGAGCATCGCCAAGGAAGCCCTGGAAAGCGGGCGTTCCGTCATGGATCTTGTTCTTGAAAAACAGCTGCTTACCCGGGAAGAACTGGATGAACTGCTGCTCCCGGAAAATATGATCCATCCATTTTTAAAGTGATACTTTAATAAACTTCGGCTTGCCGGGCCGGAGCGGATCGACACCGGCAAGACAGAAAAAACCTTGGTGAGAGAACACGAAAGCCCGACGTAAACGCCGGGCTTTCTTTATTTTCGATGGCGGGGCAGAGGCGGTTTTTCCCGGTCTGTTGTCGGCACGGGGCACCGGAGAAGACCATATCCAGGAGGGGATGGCTCGCTCCAATGTTCTATGCGGTTACCGGTTGTTCTGGTCCTGGCCCTAGATGATGCCCAAACCGTGCAGCAGCACCAGGGTGATGAGCACAGGCGTCACCGTGCGGCACAGGGTGCGTACCAGTCTGGCCGGCATACCGCCCCCCAGAGCCGCGAGCATATGCTCTTTTTTCCAGAAATAGCCCACGAACAGGCTCGTCACGATGCCGCTCAGCGGCATCAAAATGGTGGACGATAACGCATCGTACAGGTCGAAGAACGTCAGGCCGAACAGCTTCACATCCTGCAATGCAGGACCGGTGGAAAGGGTCGCCGGCAGGCCCAGCAGGACGAGCCCGGCCAGCAGGATGGGCACCGCCTTGGTCCGCGGCAGGGAAAAGCGTTCGGAGAGCCAGGCCACCGGGACTTCCAGCAAGGAAAGGATGGCTCCGGTGGAGGCGATGGCAGACAGGATGAAAAAGAGCGTTGCAAAAAAGGTCCCGCCCGGCATGGAAGCGAAGACGGCGGGTATGGTCAGGAAGAGCAGGGC
>OLVY01000946.1_pt1 | contig 19845 bp, 14 predicted proteins | sample 1674261 | NCBI WGS metagenome assembly OLVY01 (sample SAMEA103958155, study PRJEB25191) | human gut metagenome | biome: human-associated habitat [ENVO:00009003]; feature: intestine environment [ENVO:2100002]; material: feces | place: Germany | collected 2013/2015
AATATTTCATATATATGGCAAAAATAGTTACATTCGGAGAGATTATGCTCAGGCTTGCAACGCCTGGACATCTCAGGTTTTCACAGGCTCATGAATATGAGGCAACTTTCGGCGGTGGAGAGGCAAATGTCGCGGTGTCGCTCGCAAATTATGGCGAGGATGCGCACTTCGTGACGGCACTTCCGGGGAACGACATTGCCAAGGCATGTCTCGCGGAGCTTCGCGGACTTGGAGTAGGTGTTGAGTTCTGCATCGAGAGCGGCGACAGGGTCGGCATCTACTATATCGAAAAAGGTGCAGTTTCGCGTCCGAGCAAGGTGATTTACGACCGTGCGCATTCTTCAATTTCTGAGATAAAGTCCGGTATGATTGACTGGGACAAAGTGTTCGAGGGTGTGGACTGGTTTCATTGGACGGGCATCACACCGGCAATCAGCCAAGGTGCGGCAGATGTCTGCCTGGAGGCAATTGAAGCCGCTTCCCGTCATGGAGTGAAGGTTTCCTGCGACCTTAACTATAGGAAGAATCTTTGGAAATATGGCAAGACGGCGTCCGAGGTTATGCCTGCTCTCGTGGCGGGCTGCGACGTGATTATCGGCAATGAAGAGGACGCGGAGAAGGTCTTCGGCATCAAGCCGGAGGGATTCAATGCCGAAGCTGGAGTGATTGACACCGCAAAGTTCGAATTTGTCGCAAAGTCGCTGATGGAGAAGTTCCCGAAGGCCTCTAAAGTGGCGATTACCCTTCGTGGCTCGGTGAATGCCGACCACAACACTTGGGGCGCGGTTCTTTATGACGGCAAGACTCTCTTCGCCTCAAGGCGCTACGACATTACGGACATCGTCGATCGCGTCGGCGGCGGAGACTCTTTCGGCGGCGGACTCATCTACGGATTGTTGAACTACAAGGGTGACGACCAGAAAGCTCTCGACTTTGCGGTGGCTGCATCCTGCCTCAAGCACACTATTGAGGGAGACTACAACCGGGTTTCAGTCGCTGAGGTTGAGACTTTGATGAAAGGTAATGGTTCAGGGCGCGTTTCAAGATAGATTGTTTTTGTTATGGCTAAATATAGTAAGATTCAGGTTATTCAGGCAGCCCTTTCTACCGGGCTCGTGCCGGTGTTCTATAATCCGTGCGTGGAGACTTCCAAGGCGGTGCTCAAGGCTTGCTATGACGGCGGCATACGTGTATTCGAGTTCACAAACAGAGGCGACTTTGCCCACGAGGTGTTCTCGGAACTGGTGAAATATGCAAATGCGGAACTTCCGGGAATGATTCTCGGCGTGGGGTCAATCATTGACGCTCCTACTGCGGCTCTCTACCTTCAGGAAGGAGCAAACTTCGTTGTCGGCCCGCTCTTCAACCCGGCTATTGCCCCGATATGCAACCGCCGCTGTGTTCCTTACATCCCTGGTTGCGGCTCGGCGACTGAAATCGGGATGGCTCAGGAGGCCGGTTGTGACATATGCAAGGCATTCCCAGGCGACGTGCTCGGCCCCGCATTCGTCAAGGGCGTCAAGGCTCCGATGCCGTGGACTCAGATTCTCGTGACCGGAGGCGTGAAGCCGGAAGCTGATAACCTCAAGGCCTGGTTCAAGGCCGGCGCTTCCTGCGTGGGCATGGGCAGCAACCTCTTCCCTAAGGATGTAGTGAAGGCAGGCGACTGGGCAACCGTCACAAAACTTTGCAGCGAATCTTTGAAGATTATCGCCGAAGTGCGTCAGTAACAAAATCTTGTGGCTCCGGTGCAGATGCGTTCCGGAGCCACATTCTTTAACCACACATAGCACTAATAAATATTATGGCCCGTAAGGACAAAATGACCAACTTCCGGTGGGTAATCTGCGCGATGCTCTTTCTTGCGACCACCGTCAACTACCTCGACCGTCAGGTGCTCTCCCTCACTTGGGACGAGTTTATAAAGCCCGAATTTCATTGGGATGAATCCCATTATGGGACGATAACATCCATATTTTCAATAGTTTATGCCGTGTGCATGCTTTTCGCCGGACGATTCATCGACTGGATGGGCACGAAGAAGGGTTACCTTTGGGCCATTGGAATATGGTCTGCCGGAGCTTGTCTCCACGCTCTCTGCGGAATCATTACCGAGAATGTCGTCGGACTGCACAGCGCTGCGGAGCTCATGCAGGCAACGGGAGATACGGCGGTGCTTATTTCAACGGTCAGCATGTACTGTTTCCTCGTGGCCCGCAGCGTGCTCGCGCTCGGTGAGGCCGGCAACTTCCCTGCGGCAATCAAGACCACGGCGGAGTATTTTCCGAAGAAAGACCGCGCGTTCGCAACTTCAATATTCAACGCCGGCGCGTCCATCGGTGCGCTCATTGCCCCGCTCACGATTCCGCTGCTCGCCAAGGCCTGCGGTTGGGAGATGGCTTTTATCATCATCGGAGTCCTTGGGTTCATCTGGATGGGAATCTGGGTGTTTGTCTATGCCAAGCCGGAGAAGTCCAAGTTCGTAAACGCCGCCGAGCTCGAGTACATCGAGCAGGACAAGCTCATCGAGATGGAGCCTGTGGCGGCAGTTGAGACAGCTGTTGAGGCGGCATCTGAAGACGGCGGTACAGAGACCGTCGAATCCGTCATTGAAGTGGAAAAGCCGGTGGAGCAGGCTTCCGCGAAAAAAATCTCCATCTGGCAGGCTCTGAAGTACCGCCAGACTTGGGCGGTCATCTCAGGCCGTTTCATGGCTGACGGCGTGTGGTGGTTCTTCCTCTTCTGGACTCCGTCCTACCTCAATTCCCAATTCGGCATAAAGACAACCGAACCACTTGGCATGGCGCTGATTTTCACCCTCTATGCCATCACGATGCTCTCCATTGTCGGAGGCAAACTCCCGACCATCTTCATCAACAAGGCGATGAGCAAAGGCGGCAAGTTCGACCCATACTCGGCAAGGATGAAAGCGATGCTCATTTTCGCCATATTCCCGATATGTGTCCTTCTCGCCCAGCCCCTCGGCACCATATCCCCGTGGTTCCCGACCATCCTCATAGGCATAGGATGCGCCGCACACCAGTCCTGGTCAGCCAATGTCTACACGACTGTCAGCGACATGTTCCCGAAATCTGCGGTTGCTACAGTCACGGGAATCGGCGGAATGGCGGGCGGAATCAGCTCTATGATTATGCAGAAGTTCGCAGGCGAGCTCTTTGTCTGGTCTGACAAGGTCGGCCTCCGCTTCCTCGGCTTCGAGGGCAAACCTGCCGGCTATTTCATAGTCTTCTGCATCTGCGCCTTCGCCTACCTCATAGGCTGGCTCCTGATGAAATCCTTTGTTCCGCGTTACAAGGTCGTTGAAGTCGAATAGTTAGGCGGCTAATAGAACCGGCAATTGTAGCGGGAGAGGAGATCGATGGAGCTGAAATTGTCTGGGTGGAGTAGTTTGTTACTGACGGTGTTTGCGGAACTCCGACGGTGTCATGCCCTTGTAGGCGCAGAAGACACGGGAGACGTTGCGGCTGTCAGCGAAACCGCAGGATATGGCTATGTCCTCGATGGAGCGGTCGCTGCTCAGGAGAAGTTCGGAGAACTTGCCTATGCGGTAGTTCTGCAGGAACTGGTAGATTGACGTGCCGGTGTCGTGCCGGAAGCGTTTCTCGAACACGCGGCGAGAAAGCGGCACGAGGTCGATTAGTTCGGAAACGGATATGGGCGAATTGTAGTTATTTTCGATGTATTCGACGACTTTCAGCACATACTTGTCCTGCACGGCATATTTTTTCGTCGAACCTCTTGACACGATCTGTAGCGGAGGAACGGTGATGTTGAACGGCTCGCTGATATTTTTCTTTATGAGTTCCTCGATGACCTGCCCGGCGATGTAGCCTCCGTTCTGCGCATCAATCTCGATGGAAGACAGCGTGGGGTTGGATATGTTGCAGAGCATCTCGTCATTGTCAACGCCGAGAACGGCAAAGTCTTCGGGAATCGGAATCTCGTAAATCTTGCAGGTTTCGGTGACATGGAGGGCATAATAGTCGTCGCAGCAGAATATCGCGGTGTTCTTCGGAAGCCTCATCAGCCATTTGCCTATGGACTCGAAGTCCTGCGCCCATGATTCGCGGCCTCCGTTCTGCTCGAAATAGGTCTGGACGCCATACCCGTTCTCCGCAAGCCTCTCCCTATAGCCGACGAAACGCTCGCGTGACCACACCGACTCGCTGATTCCATAATAGGCGAAGCTCTTGTAGCCGAGTACAATGAAATAGTCCGCCGCAAGCCTTCCAGTGCCGATGTAGTCTCCGGTGAGGTTGCACACGCCAGGAATCCTGTCCTTATAGTTCTGGACTATGATGGGAATATTCAGGTCGCTAAGCATCTTCACGTCGATGTCGTTCATCTGCGCCACAATTGCATCGACGTTCCATTTCTTCGCCCATTTGATGATTTCCTTGTCTCCATGGAGCATTCTGTAATACAATGGCATACGATAGAACGCCCAGCCTTTCTGGTGCCGGGCGTATCGCACGAGACCGCTCAGAAGATCCCTGCTGTAGCCGCTGGAGAAATCCGTCAGCAGCAATATCTTGACGACGTTTTCCTTTTTCATGATTGTGGCGTTATTTCAGAAGCTGCTTAAACGGCTTCTCAATGTCAGAAGATTATCTTTCCTCCGATTATTGTCCTTTTCACGTGGATGCCCTCGTCGAACACGACAATGTCCGCGTCCTTTCCCGGTTCGAGCGAGCCTTTACGATCATATATCCCCATGACTCTCGCGGGGTTTTCGGTAATCATCCGAACGGCCTCGCAAACGGTGCAGCCCGCGATGTCCACCATCGTGCGCACAAGCCTGTCGGCAGTAGCCACGCTGCCGGCAAAAGCACTCCTGTCCATAAGCTTTGCGACCCCATCCTCAACGATGACCTCCTGACCGTCGGCAAGGCCTCCGAGCACGCTAGTCCCTTCCGGCATTCCGGCGGCTCTCATCGAGTCGGTGACAAGCGAGATGCGGCTCACGCCCTTTATCTTCAGAAGCAGACGGAGCAGGTCGGCCGGCACATGAATCCCGTCGGCGATGATTTCCACATTCATTCCGTCCTGCCAGTAACCGTACTCGATGGTGCCGGCATAGCGGTAGGCGTTGCGGCGCGAGATGGTGCTCATGCAGGAATAGAAATGCGTCATCAGCGAGGCTCCTGAACGGTAGGCAGCGTCACAGTCAGCAAATGTGGCATCCGTGTGGCCAATTGAGGCGACGATGCCGCGATGATGGAGTTCGGCGACAAATTCCACCGCGCCGTCGAGTTCCGGTGCGAAGCTCCAGCGTGCGATGTCCTGGCAACGGGAGAAAATATCAAGATACTCCTCCGGCTTCGGATTGCGTAGATACCGCGGATCCTGTGCACCGGCAAAGCGCGGGCTGAAATACGGGCCTTCAAGGTGCATTCCTCCGAAACGAGCCCCTTCTCTATTCTCCTTCATAGCCTTGCGGTAGGTCTCAAAAGACTCGAAAAGGCATTCGTTGGTGCTTGTGAGCGTGGTCGGGTAGAGCAGTGTCGTGCCGTGGACGGCGTGCATGCGTGCCGCCGTGAGGAAGGCATCGACTGTTCCGTCCATAAAGTCGGAGCCGCCGGCACCATGAGTGTGCATGTCAATGAATCCGGGACTGACATAGCAGCCATCGCAGTCGATAACCTCGGCACCGGCAGGAACGCTCCCGAAGATGCCCTTGATGATTCCGTCCTCAATGACGAGGACGCCGTCAAACGTCCTGTCGGCGACGATTATCTTTCCGTTTGTAAGTGCAGTCGTTACCATTTCTCTATCTTATAACCATAAACAGCGTAGAATACCATATATGCGAAGCATGGCAGCAGAAGCCAGTACGACGCCTGAAGCCCAATGTAGTCGGAGACATAACCATAGAGCAGCGGAAGCACGGCATTTCCGCACAGCGCCATCACGAGAAGCGACGAGCCGAGGCTGGTCCATTTTCCGAGTCCGCGTATTGCAAGAGGCCATATCCCCGCGTAAATCAATGAGTTCGGCACGCCCAGAAGTACGAGGCTCCAAATCGATGCCTTGAGAGGAAGCACAAGGACAAGCACCGAAAGAACAAGTCCCGTGACCGTGCAGACGACAAGCGACTTCTGCTGGCTGATGTACTTCGGGATGAAGAACACCCCGAGCAGGTAGCCCAGCAGGATGCATCCGAGTGTGTAGGACGGGAAGACCTTGGCTGCCTCCAGGTTCATGCCCATGTTCTGGGCGTAGCCTATGATTGTGCTGACCGAAATCTGCTGGCTTCCGAGATGGCAGAACAGGGCAACGACGCCGAGCACGAGGTAGGGATATTTCCAGATGGAGCTTCTGTCGCCCTCCGAAGAACCGCCGTTCGCACTGTTCGGATTGATGTCCTGAACCGGAGACTTGTAGAAAAGCAGGCCGAAGATGAAGAGCAGAATCGCAAGCACCACGTAGGGAACAATCACTCCCCGTATCATCCCGTCGAGTGCGGCCCCCTTCGCCGTTCCCTCTAACAGTCCGGCCTCAACCATGTCCATGACAGTCTTGTCTTCAGGCCGGATGACCGCCGCCGCAAACAACAGAGGTGCGATTATCCCCGCGAACTTGTTGCAGATGCCCATCACACTGATCCTCCTTGCCGCGCTTTCATGCGGGCCGATGATTGTCACGAACGGATTTGCAACCGACTGGAGAATGGCGAGAGCGGTTCCTATGGTGAAAAGCGCGAGCAGGAACAGCCCGTAGGTGCGCGTCAGGGCGGCAGGCCAGAAGAGCAGCGCCCCGAGCGCCATAATCCACAGCCCGATCAGAGCACCTTTCTTATAGCCTGTCCGCCGCAGAAGGAACGATGCAGGCACCGTCATCACGAGATAGGCGATGTAGAAAGCGAAGGTCACGAGGTAGGTCTGCACCCCGCTCTTGAGCTCGCAGGCAATCTTGAAATAGGGAATCAGGATGGAATTCACCCATGAAACGAGCCCGAAGACGAAGAACAGGCATCCCAGCAAAACGAGGGATATGTAGTACTGTTGTTTGTTTCCCATTTTTGTCAGTATTGAACGCTACAGTTTCGGAGCATATTTCCTGTCATATTCACGGCTCCACAGTTTCATCGCTTCGCTGTCATGGAGAATATGTCCTGTCTTAGGATCGATTTCCATTGACCGCCCGAGCCTCTGTGCGATGTTTCCGACCTGCATACAGTGTGTGCTCAGGCAGGCTTCTTTAAGGGTAGCATTAAGAGGCTTGCCAAGCCTTATAGCATCGAACCAGTTCTGGAAGTGGAACGCGTCCAGTTTCTGTGAAGGGTTGAACCTGTCATCGCTCTTGAACACCATGTCGGACTTGACTTCCTCAACCACATTGCCCTTTGAGTCCAAAATCTTGTACGAATCGCTGCCGTCGCTCATCAGGGTGCCCTTTGTCCCGTAGAACGCTATTCCGTTCCTCATACCATCTACAGGAGTGGTGATGCAGCTGCGCCCCTCCCACGAGAATGTCGCCTTGTTTCCGTACTGGAAAGTCACCAGCTGTGTGTCTGGGGTCTGCCAGTCGTCTTCTCCGACATAGTGATAGCGCTCTCCTACAGAGGATACTTCGGTAGGGTATTCTCCTTCAAGCTTGAGACCCCAGCGGAGCAAATCAACGAAGTGAGTTCCATTGTTGAGAGCCTCGCCTGTGCCCCAATGCCAGAACCAGTGCCAGTTGTAGTGCACGATGTTGTCCTTGAACTCGGCCACGCGCGGAGCCGGTCCCTGCCAAGCGTCCCAGTCGAGGTTTGCCGGAACTGGAACTACCTTGCCCTTGCCGATGGGCCCCCTGTTTGCGGTGTACCATGACTTGGCATAGTGAACCTCCCCGAGTTCTCCGTTTCTCACTCTTTGTATACCTTCGACAAGTTTCGGCCATGAACGTCTCTGCGTCCCGACGGTTATCACGAGGTCGCTAAACTTAGACTGTGCCCTCAGGAGCAATTCATTCTCCGACGGACAGTATGATGTCGGCTTTTCAAGGTAGACGTGCTTTCCTGCCTGAAGAGCCATGACGGCCGCAGTGGCGTGCCAATGATCCGGCATCGCTATTACAACGCCGTCGATGTCTTCCCTTTCGAGCATCCTTCGGTAGTCGGGTTCGCTGTCAGGACAGACCCCGGTTATCTTCTCAACGTCCTGCACGCATCTTTCCAAAGCATTTGAGTCGCAGTCGCAGATGCTCCTGACTTCGCAGTGAGGCATCTTGCAGAATCCAGCAGCCAAAGCTCTGCCTCGGCTGTTGACTCCTGCCACGCCAAGGCGAATAATGTCATTCGCACCTATTATGCGCCTTGCCGGCTCCTTTTTTACCGGAGATGCCAGAGTTTCACCGAAGTTGCCGAGGGAAAAAGCCGCGGTAAGTGCCGCAGCCTGCTGGATAAATTCTCTTCTTGTTGACATAACTATCTCGTTTTAATGTTTAACAAAATGCTTCACGCCCTTTATGCATAAGAATACCAGAAGCCTAATTATGACGGAGACGATATATATGACAAGGGCTATGGCTATGACATACCCTATCGTCATGTAATATTCCGAAGCTGGTCTATTCCAATGGATAATTGAAAAGACATTCAGCCCGTATGCCGCGATAAGGCATCCGGCTACAACCCAAAGCTCCCTGCGCTGTCTCTTTTTGTTGATTACGATGTCTTTCATGTTCAGAAATTCATGTATGGAATTTTATATTCGTCCGGGAACTTTATGCTGCGTCCGCTTTCCATCGCCATGTTCCCGAGCAGGCACAGCGTCGTGGCGCAGTAGGCCTCATCGACCAGAGAGTCGGCTCTCTTTCCTGTGAGGCAGGACTCGCAGAAGGCCTCCATAATCAGGTTTGATCCGTCATTGTCGACTCCGATCATGCTCTGTCCCGGGTTTATGACGGCCGACTCCGATTCGAGAATCCTGTGCGGGACATACTCGTTTTTGTATTCCGGTCTCCAACTCGGTCCCGCGGTGGGAACCGCGGCAAATACATTAGACTTTATGTTGTCAATCAGCTGCTTGATTCCATAAGTGGAGTTGTCTTCTTCCAGATAATAGAGCCCTTTTGACAAATCCATCGTGCCGAGATGGCCGAGAATCTGGTCTTCCATACCGTTATACTTATTGGAAATCAGCGACTCGTAACATATCTTGCGGCCGTCTTCGAAACGGTAAATCACGTTCACGCTGTCTGGGACCTCGCGCCCGTCTTTCCAGAATATAGTGTCTCCGTACCCTACCGCTTCCACAGGCATCTTTCCTGCCGCCCATGTGCATATCTCCAGCTGGTGACAGGCAAGTTCGGTCATCAGACCTCCGGAGGATTCCTTGTAGAGCCTCCAATTTATGGCCCGTTCATACTCCGGAGACGGGACAGGTCTGCGCCAGTCTGCGTTTCTAAACCAATGGCAGCGCATTCCCACGACGTCTCCTATGAGACCTTGCTTTATCAGTTTCACGGCCTCTATGTATTTCTTGTCGAACATCCTCTGCATACAGTAGTACAAAACTCGGTCGTTGGCCCGGTAGGCGTCATATACCTTCCGGCACTCGTCGAAGGTGAGAGCCATCGACTTTTCGCAGAACACGTGCTTTCCTGCCGCCATGCAGTCCAGTGTTATGCGGGCGTGGCTGCCTAAAGGCGTTGATATAACGACTCCGTCAATGTCCCTATCCTCAAGCATCTTCCTGTAGTCGGAGTATATCCTTGCGCCCGGGACGAGTGCTCCGGCCTGTTCGAGATTGGGCCGGTAGTTGTCGCAGAGAGCTACAATCCTGGCATTAGGAAGAGTCAGAAGGTTGTGTATATGATATTGTCCTCTAGAACCGACCCCGATAAGTCCTATCCTTGCCGCAAGTCTTTCCTTCGGCGTTTCATCCCCGTCCCCGCGGATGCAGGATGCCAGCCATGGGGCAATCGGGAGAATCGCTGCTCCGCCGACAATCACTCCGAGCTGTCTTATGAAATTCCTCAGTCCTGAATCTACTTTTTCCATAATCTTACAAATTGAATACTTCGTATTCCGCATCCGGAAAACCAGAGAGAATCCTGCTCCTTTCTTCTTCTGCGGCTATCATCAGCACTGTGCTCAGCACTTCCGCGTCGAGAGGGTTGGGTGACGTTACCGTGACCATCCGTCTTTCTCTGACGCATTCTCCCGTGCTCGGATTGATGATGTGCCCGCTGTAGCCTGGCGTGTTGCCTGACGACGACAGGGTCCTGTCCCGCAGCTCGGTTTCCGAAAGTACAGTGTGGGTGAACGGGTTCACGATTCCGACTTTCCAGCAGTCCCCGCACGGGTGGTGCCCCTTTGCGAGTATTGTGCTGTCCCCGAAATCAACGAATGCGTCTCTTACCCCGCCTTCGGAAAGAATGTCCCCGCAGAACTTGAGAAAATATCCTTTCGCAAATCCTCCGAAGTCTAGCCTGTTGCCGAACAGGGAAAGCCCGCATTCCTCGTCCGCCTGAATCTCCGCCATCCTGCCCGAAGCCACATCGAATAGTCCGAGGGTCTTTTCCCGATAGTCCATGCAGATGTCTATTATCAGTCTCAGTTCCTCGCTCAGACTCTGATTCCGTAGATTTGCTGCCTTGTTCAGCCGCCCAACCTCGCTGTCTTCCGCAAAGCGGTTCAGCATCCGGTCAAGTTCCTCCGCTTTGGAGCACAGCCTCTTCCAGACCTCTGTCATAGGTCTCTCTTCTGTACCGACTGTAATCAGGTCGAAGCGTGTCCCCATAATCAGCGGAATGTGCCCGTGAAATAGCCTTTCCGCGGCGAAATATTCCTTGCTCCCGTTCATTATCTTGCGGTCTCCACAGCCTGTGTGGTGATGTAATACTTTGTCAGCGTGTTCTCCGTTTCCCATTCCGGAATGTCCCCGTTCCTGATAAATGAAGTAAACGCCTCGCCGACCCTACTGAAGTGTTCCTCGTGAGGAAGTCTTTCCGAGTCCGGAATCTGCACCAGGTATAGGTTTCCTCTCTGATGGACCAGGCTTGTAGCCGGATATTCCGCTTTCAGAAAGTCTTCCGCGGCCTTTGCCAGACTCTCTGACGGGAAGCGAAGGTAGAGTTCTCTGCGATAGCCGGTCTTTTTGTCCTGAACAATCTCAATCTGTGACCGTGTCCCGGGTATCACCTGACGGAAACTGTCCGAGGCACCCTTCGCCGGGGAATAGTTCCACTTCACGACGATTTCTACAGGAATCCCGCAGGCCTCGAAATTCAGGGTTCCGTTTGACTGTACCTCAAGCCTGCCGTTACGGATGTATTTGTGCAGGAATGCTGGGAACTCCGATGCTCCCGTCACAGTGCGGTACTCCCGTTCCGTGATGGTCGTCGGAAACATCGACGCGGATATTTCCTCCACATCCTCGCGGCGGATGGCTCTTCCGGGGATGCACTCCCAAAATATGAGGTCTATGAAATGTGTCGTGACATCCGCAATCCCATAGCCCTGCTGCTCGACGTCAAAATACCACTCTGGCCGTATAATCGGCTTTCCTGACACATATTTGCAGAAATAATGGATGTCCTCTATTCTGATTTTCCCGTCAACCTTTCCGAACAGTTCCTCGTCGGACATTATCGATTTTGTGATGCGGTTAAGAGCATCATACCTTTCCGTCATTATGTCGCAGATGACAAGACCCTTTTCCCTTGCCGTTCCGTAGGCTCCTTCCAGTTTTTCGTAATCAGCCTCCGTGACGGCCATAGGCTTGTCTGCCAGAACGTTATATCCGAGCCGGATGCATTCGGAAATGTACTCGGTCTTCCTTGCGTTGTTCCCCGCGAGCACGGCAAATTCCCCCTTTCCTGCTGCTGGAATCTCCTTCAGCCAGTCCTTTCCGTCATGTATGTCCAGTACCCATGAAGTCGGATTCTTATCTCTAGAATTGAAAGACTCCACGGCACTTATGTAGGCATCAAGCTCTTTCCCGGCCGGGGCGAACACCCGGACTGTGTCCGAGACCCCCTCAAGGCGGTTCTTCTGGAGAAGGCTGGCGTGAAAATGTCCGGGGTCAATCACGGTCATACGGAGTTGTGTCCCGTTCAGAATCCTTTTCGAGTCTTCTTCGCCTGCCTTGCGGGCATCCGACATTCTCACCGGCCTGCCTCCTGCTTCAAGGCTCATGTTGGAAGCTTTCATAAAAGTGAATATTTCCAGAGTCTCCTCCTTTGAAACCGGAGGTTTCCCTGTCTCGAAAAATTCCAGAACCGCATACAGCAGCGGCTTGTATCCCTCATACTTTCCTGTCTGCACCGCTCCCTTTTCGGTTATTGCCGTGCCTCCGTAGAGGTTCGGGCCGGTCTTGATTGCCCGGAATGTCCCGATTCTTCCGTCATTCCATTTCCCCACGACGACGTCAGCCTCTTCGGAACTGACTCTCGTGACCTCCTCGCAGCCCGTTCCCATGACGGTAAAGAGACCTTCAACACCGTGTATGCCGTAATATCCGAAATCGGGGTGCGTGGGTTCACTGTGGTGCGGGGAATATATGTCCGCGCCCTTCACTTTCCCGTATGCTCCGGAGGCAAGTTTCTGGGCCTCCGAGGCGAAGCGTATCGCAGAAGAGGAGAATGTGGAGGTGCCGTACTTTTCCGCCATGGCGAATATTGCCAGAGCTTCGCCTAGGGTCGCCCCTATGGGTTTGTCAATATAGACTGGCTTTCCTGACCTGAACACCTGAATCGCCTGTTCGAGGTGCAGATGCCCGTCGTTGGTCTCAATGAATATGCAGTCGCTTTCAGCGATGACTTCTTCTATAGAACCGGCAATCTTTACTCCGTATTTCTGTATTTCCTCGGTAAACTTAGGTATTCTTGATGATGCAGACTCTATGTTCGTGGTTCCGTATGGGTAAGCCGTGACGACTTCATATTTCTCCACATACCTGTCTCCGGTATCTTTTTCGTTGAGCAGTTTCGCGAATGCCGTGGAGTGTGACGTGTCCAGACCGACGATTCCGAGTCTCACGACACTTTCCTGCGCTCCGGCTTCAAAGGCGACGGCTGCCGCCAACAAAAGAACAATAAGGCGTTTCATCATTTTTTTGTCAAATATTTTTCGATAAATTCATATCCCTTTTCTAATGCCCACATAGGAGGACGATGTCCGGTCGCGTGATTGAGAAATCCGAGACGTTCCGGACAATCCCCGTATCCTTCTGCCCGCAGCATAGCTTCGTGGCTTCTTTCGTCATCGAACTTGCCCGCAATGAGAAAGAATGGCTTGCCATGGGATTCTGAAAGAAGCGACGTGTTGTCCAGTCCCTCGGCTTTCAGCCTTTCAAGTTTGTTTCCCCAGTACCAGCATTTCTCCCAGTTGGACTGTTCCCACAGGAAACCGAAGTCGCTGGCGAGAATGACCTTTACACGCGGGTCGAGACATCCCGTGTAGAATGCAGTCTTTCCTCCGAGTGAATGCCCTGCTATTCCTATCCTGTCCACGTCAATCCTCGGGTCTTCCTCAAGCAGGTCAATGAGCAACCTCGTGTCCGAGACAAGCTTGCCCATTCCGGACCATATAGGCCAGTCCCGGTTCAGTTTCTGTCCGGCATCCTGCCAGCGGGAGAAGTCGTCTCGCGGTTTTTCGCTGTCAATGTAGGTGAGATGGTAGGATTCGCCGGATATGGAAGCTATGCCCCGGCGGGCAAGATGGGTCATCATTTCAATTCCTGCATACCCCTCGAGCTTCTCTCCTGTTCTCGGGTCAAATCCCAGCATGGCCTCGGGGAAGTAGAACGGAACCACGACCGCGGGAATCTTTCCTGAGAAATTCTTCGGAAAGACCTTCATTACTTTCTGACTTGTTCCCGCCCCGTTTTTCTGGACGAGATACTCTATGTCGAACTCGTCGAGACTGATTGTTTCTGTCATTTTGCAGCTCTTCCCGAACTTGTAAGCTTCCGGTTCCTCAAGGCTTCTTTCCATGTAGCCGCCTCGCAGCGAGAAATCCAACGGATTCATCTTCCACGCTTTCGCGGAGACAATTTCCGTTGGAGCCGACAGTGTCCTGACAGAGACTGTCGCACTTTTTTCGAGCACCGGCCATGTGCGGAGCATTGCCGCCTGTTTCCCGTTGATGAAGACCTCGACAATCGTTCGGTCAATGAACACGTGAAGCTTCAGAGCCTCATCTTTTTCAAGATAGACATCAGTTGTTTCAGGAATATGGCGCATTGTGCCCGGATGTACGGAGCCGAATGAGGTGTCTATGGTCAGGGCACTGTAGCGGTTGTTCTGGTCGGGATAGAACCTGTCGGGCATTCCTCCGTTTCTGAAGAATATTATGCGGGTGAACTCCTTCCTGTCGGGACTGCGCAGTACGTCCAGCTCAATAGAAGGCGTCCCGGGGGCGAACTCCATCTCTATTTCCAGAGATTTTCCCCGGATTTCCTCAAGCACCGTTTCTTGAGCCGGAGATTCGAGCCTTATGTTCTTCAGTTCGACGGATTCACCGCGCAGCGTCATATAGTCTCCCGCCACATCCTGAATGAGGCGTCCGTCAGAGCCTAAGGAAAGGAGTCTCGGAAGAGTCATGCACTGTGTGTATGTGCCGTGGGCTATATCCTTTCCCTTGGCGTTGAATATGCAGACTATTCCGCCATTTCCGTCCGGATAGCACGACGGTGCGTGGGTTCCTCCGTCACCTTCCGGCCCATGGTTGAGCCGTCCTCCGTCAGTAACAACGAATTTTTGTCTTTTACGATCATAGTCGCCTATGAGATATTCCGCGCCGGCCTTGTGGTTGAAATGGACGAGGATATATTTCCCATTGTTTCCTATCGGCCAAAAATATGGACAGGCACAGTCTCCGCCTATACAGGTATAGCAATCATTTTCGATGAAAGGATGCAGGTATTTCCAGTCTTTGAGATTCTTGCTCCTGAAAAGGAATGCGTTGCTTTTCCGTTTTCCTCCGGGACCGTCATACATATACAGCCCGGACATCATATAGTACCAGTCACCGTCTTTCCACACGAACGGGTCGAACGTGTCGTAGGGTTTCGAGCCTTCCTCCGGTTTCTCTATGACCGGACGGTCTGAAATCCTGTTCCAGTTCAGAAGAAGCGGGTCACTGGAGAGCGCGACAATCTCACCGACAGGGCGGCCGTACCAAGCTGCTATGACACGGTCTTTTTCTGGGAATGTGGCTCCTGAATAGCAGTAGTCCTCAACCTCGGGACGGAACACAATCGGCAGATCCTTCCAGTGAATCAGGTCATCGCTGACCGCGTGACCCCAGCACTGCCTCGGATCCGCGAAAGGGAACGCCTGATAGAACATATGCCAGCGACCCTGCCAGAAACAGAGTCCGTTGGGGTCGTGCAGAATGCTTTCAGGGCTGGTGAAATGCCATGTCGGCCTATGCCCATAGATGTCTTTCTTGGCAGCCGCAGCGCGGTTGCTTCTGTAGCGTTCCAATTCCGGCAGCGCCGCAAGGCTGTCTGCGACTTCTGTCGGTATGGTCTGTGCGGCTGCGCAGATGCAGAAGGTCGCTGACGCAAGTGCTGATATAAGTCTTTTTTTCATATTTCCTTATCTCATCGGTTCTCCTGTCTCGTCCCTGTCAAAAGGGTTACAGAAATAAATGTTGTCCCGGCGGTACAGTTCCAGCTGTTTCTTCAGCCGTTCGTTAAAGTCCTCGATGTCCTTATTCTCCCGTTCCGTCCATTCTGTCTCGGCAAGTGCGGCGATTCTCGGAAACATCATGTAGTCAAGGCGTTCAGGGGTAAGAATCCTTTCGGTCCAGAGGTTTGCCTGCACTCCGAGAATACTGGGATGTTCAGGATATCTCACATCATATTCGGTGCATTCGTATTCATATACCTTGATATATGTATTCGCCGAAAACTTGCGCCAATCTACGCCGTGAACCTGAAGGGTGTCCTGGGCGTAGTCGAAATACATCGGAAGCCTCGGCGAGCATACTATCCTGTATCCCGAGTCAAGTGCCTTCTGAAGCATATCAGTCCGGTTATGTCTCCAAAAATAAACAATAGTTCTGTCCTTGTCAAGCCCCGCACCGGTAACCTCGTCCCACGCCGCGACATCATTGCACCTCATATAGACCGAATCGGCCATTCTCTGCGTGAAATAGTTCTCTACCTGTTTCAGGGAGTCGAGGGCTTCACGCCTCATCAGTTCCAGCACGTGTCCGTCGGTTTCCCAGTCGCTGTTCGCATAGCTGACTTCGTCGCCTCCTATGTGGATTATCTGTGACGGGAACAGCGCATCAATCTCGCCGAGAATGTCGCTCAGAAAATCATATGTTTCCTTTTTTCCGGGGTTGAAAGTGTAGTGCGGGACTTTTGCCGAACCTCCTCCGTCAAACTCCGGATAGGCACGAACTGCTGCGGAAGCGTGCCCCGGCATATCAATTTCGGGGATTATCCTAATGTTTCTTGCCGCGGCATAGGCGACAATCTCCCTGATTTCCTCCTGCGTATAATACTTCGCCGGCGCGTCCGGGTCATCGTGGTTTCCGATTCCGCCTACTGTCGCAAGGCGAGGATATTTCTTGATTTCCACCCTCCAGCCCTGCACGTCGGCAAGGTGCCAGTGAAAGCGGTTCATCCGATAGAGTGCCATCCAGTCCAGAATCTTCATGACTTTCTTCTTTCCGAAGAAATGCCTTGCCTCGTCCAGCATGAAGCCGCGCCATTCGTAGCGTGGCTTATCCTCTATCTTCCAACAGTCCATAACAAGTGCCCCGTCCTTCATTTCGGAAAGCCTCGCGAGCTGCACAAGAGCCATCACGGCATTCACGGCGCCGGCCTCGGACGATGCCCTCAGGCAGATTCCGCCGCTGCCCATTTCGATTCCGTATTGTTCCTCATCCCACGACTTGCGCCCGTGAACGAGGTCTATGGTGACCTTACGACCCTTCGCTGCGGCGTCATCCGCGATGATGAGGTCTATCCCGGCGTATCTGTGAATCTCATACTGGAGGAGTTCGGCCTGACTTCGGAACATAGGGTCGTATCTCACGAGGGCGTTATCTGTGAGCGTGATAGTCTCTTCGTTCGAGACTGAATGCTGCGGCCTCGGCACGAGCGGGCAGACCGAACTGAGACACACGGCCAAAAAGGCTGTTATGATTTGGTGTAACATCAGTTTCTCTGTAGATTAAAGATTAGCGCCACAGGATTCAAATCCCGGTGCCTGAATGAAGATTCCTTTGCCGGTGTCTGCCGTCGTGAACATTGTTTTTAAAGTTTTCTCCACGGTTTTCTTCAATGCCTTGTATATGCCGGAGTTAGGGTTGAACCAATAAAGGTTGTTGAAGTTACCGCAGAAATTGTTCTCGAACTCGTAGGCATATTCATTTTTCTCATCCTTGGAATATGCGATTATCGTCGAGCCTTCCGGGGTCTGCTCCGAATAGAAGAGGTTGTTCCTTACCGTGAGGCTGCCCATTGAATTAGACTGCAGGCAGGTTGTCGGAGCCATGTTGTAGAATGTGCAGTTTTTAATCGTGAATGCTGTCCGCTGTGCTCCGGCGGACGGGGTCGGCCCGGCAGTGCCGAAGAGTTGGACCCTTCCTCCTGCATTGGGGTTGTAAATCGCATTATTGTTGAATATGACCTCGCCAATCTCGTTCAGAAAGGGATATGTCGGTGATGCGAACAGAATCTGAACCATGCCGTTGACGGTTGATTCTATTCTTGAATTCGTGATATTTATGCTGTGGATTCCATGAATCGCGTTGTGGTCAAATTTGACGAGTTGCTTGGCACTGCTATCCGTGCCGTATTTGCATCCATCGAGATGCAGGTTCCCGAAAATGGTCTTGGTTGATGTCCTGAACAGTTGATTCGGTGTGTAGCCCGCTGCCTTTATCTCGAAATTCAGACCTTTCGCAGCAAAATTCCCGTCCATCAGGTTAAACTGACCGGCAGGTTTGTACGTGACCGGGGCGTTGTCGTATCTGCTTACAATTATGACATTTGCAGCAGCGGCCGTGCTTCCGATGTTGATGAATGTTCTTGACGTGAATTTGTGACCGTCTGACTGTTCAAGGAAAAATGTCCCGGATTTTCCGTAGAGGTCATCAAACAGGTCATGGTCGGCTTCCGTCGCGCAGAGAAGCTTGCCGGCGAACCCGGTGCTCTGCTTTGAGTACTCTATGCCCGCAACAGTGATGCTCTTTCCCGCCTGCCAGAGTTTGTAGTTGTCAATCCATCCGTCGATGATTCCGAGGTTTTTCATCTCGTTGGAGGTCATTGCAAGCGGCTTTGAGCCTGTCACCTCTCCCTGATAGTCGGTGCATCCCTCGTCTCCGTAAAGGGTGAGCGTGAAGCCTTTCTCAAGGGTGATGCCTGGAGCGACGGATATGAAGTTCTCGCCCTCGGCGGCCGGAAATGCAATGCAGTCAGCTTCCGGCTCGAATGCCGAGCAGCTGCCGTCAAGAGGGTTCACGGTCAGCGTCCCGGCAATCTTCTCTCCGTCATTCCCCCTGAACGTCGCCTTCGTGACACCGCTCTTCCTCAGGCCGAACCTGATGATGTTTCCCACATTCCTGAATCGGAACGTCCTTTCGCCCGCCCTTGTCCCGGCAATGCAGCAGACCTGTGAACCGGTTTTTTGTACCGCGGTGCAGGAACGCATCCTTACTCTTCCGTCTTGCGCGAACGCGTTTTCGTTGAGCGCCGCCTCGTATGGCACGACGGCGATGTAGGTATCGGCATTTGCATCAACCTCCGCAGAGAAGGTGATGGCGTTACCGTTGACTTTCTCCACCGTCGCCAGAACATAGTTTGTTCCGTCATAGACTCCTATGCGCTCGTCTTCTGTCCATATGACTGCTCCGCCTGCCTGCGGAAGCGCCCTTGTGCCGCCGTCAGGTTTCTCGGAGACACCGGTGAACACTATGACCTTATTCTCCGGTTCCGCTTCGGGCGGGAGCATTTGCTCCTTAGTACATCCGAATGCTGTCAGAACAGCCAGCAGGGCAATTATGTGCTTTGTTCTCATTTGACTCTTTTTGTTAGCCGACTCGGGGCCGGCAGATTAAAATTCATAGTCGCTTTCAATGTATGTGTCGGAATCCACTCCGCTGAACCCTATGCAGGCCGCATAGGACAGTCTGATGTCCAGTTCTTCAATCTCTGGTGATGCATATCCGTCATTCCTGTCAATAAGATGTTCCGTTTGCATGATTCTCTATTTGCTGAGTGATACGTCGTCGATGTTTACAAGTGCCTTGAGCGTCTTTCCGTTCCCGTCAATCTTCGGGACAGGATTGATGAAGACAGCGCATTTGTTGAAGCTCTTGCCCGGGTTATCCGCGATTATGGCCGGGAGGTCGAACGTGACGCTGCATTCCTGCCAGCTGTCCTTATTGTTGATGTCAATGATCTTCTGCCATGTGTAGTCCGTGGCTACGGTGGCTCCAGTCGATGAGACTATGCCGACATTTATTTGCGTCAGGTTGTTGGCGTCCTTGGAACTCCATGCCAGAGACGGAACATAGTACCAGAACTTCAGTGTGTAAGTTTGTGCGTCGTTCAGCGAGAGGGTCTGCCCCAGACCGAAAAGATTCGCCATCTTGTCCTTGTAGTCGGAGTAGTGGGATGCCGTCGCTCCGGTCGCCGCGTAGAGAACCGCCGATTTTGTTCCCGTGTGCGCAAAAGGAGTCCCGTCTCCGGCGTAGGCCTTTGACGTGTCGTCTATATATGTGAACCAGAACCATTTGTTGTTCGCGCACCGGTGGAACCATGTCCCGTCAGTGATTTTTGTCCCGCTTTCAGTGTCCGGGAACTTTGCCTGCGCCGTGAGGTCGAAGAATCCGGCGACCCTCACTGGGCGTACAAGTTCGTTGGTGTG
>OLVY01000954.1_pt1 | contig 19762 bp, 17 predicted proteins | sample 1674261 | NCBI WGS metagenome assembly OLVY01 (sample SAMEA103958155, study PRJEB25191) | human gut metagenome | biome: human-associated habitat [ENVO:00009003]; feature: intestine environment [ENVO:2100002]; material: feces | place: Germany | collected 2013/2015
CATCCCGCCCTGCGGGGACTTCCCATGGTGCTGGAGACCCCCAACGAGCTGCCCGGCTACGCCAAAGAGATTGCCCTGCTGAAAGAGCTGACCACATTCTGACAAAGGAAACTGCCACTATGTTCAAACACATTCTTATCGTCTTTTTCGTCTCCATGGTGCCGCTGATCGAGCTGCGGGGCGCCATTCCCTACGGGGTGGTATACGGCCTGCCCCTGTGGCTGACCTTCGTGGTGGCCATCGTGGGTAATATGCTGCCGGTGCCGGCGATCTATTTTCTGGCCCGAAAGGTGCTGGTGTGGGGACAGGACAAGCCCGTTATCGGGCGGTTCTTCTCCTTCTGTCTGCGCAAGGGCGAGGCTGCCGGAGAAAAGCTGAAAGCCAAGGCGGGCCGCGGACTTTTCTGGGCGCTGCTGCTGTTCGTGGGGATCCCTCTGCCGGGCACCGGCGCATGGACGGGCACGCTGGCGGCCAGTCTCCTGAACATGGGCTTCAAAAAAAGCGTACTGGCCTGTATGGGCGGCGTGGTGCTGGCGGGCGTCATTATGGGAACGCTGAGCCTGCTGGGCGTGTCGGTGTTCGGAACTGTGGGGTAAAATAAAAGGCGGGGGATTCCCGCCTTTTATTTTCTTTTGAAACGTTTCTCTCTCCCGGCGTGTTATACCGGTGAAAAGCTTTTCAAGGAGACCATTCCTATGACAGATGAACAGTTTGCTCAGGCGGCGGAGCAGTATATGGACACCATCTTCCGCGTGGCCTACGGCTATCTGCGCAGCCAGTCGGACGCAGACGACGTGACCCAGGACGTACTGATACAGCTCTATAAGACCGACACCCCCTTCCGCGACGGCGAGCATCTCAAGCGCTGGCTGATCCGGGTGACGGTGAACCGGTGCAAGAACATCTTTCGCTCCCCGTGGCACAGGATGGAGGACATCGCCGACTATGAAAGCGCCCTGTCCTTCGAGGCCCCGGAGTGCCGCGAGCTGTTCGACGCGGTGATGGCGCTGGACAAGCGCTATCGTGTGCCGGTGCTGCTGTATTACTACGAGGGGTACTCACAGAAGGAGATCGCCGAGATGCTGGCGGTGCCGGAGGAGACCGTCCGTACACGCCTGTTCCGGGCCAGAGGAAAACTCAAAACTAGCCTGACGGAGGTTCTGCAATATGATTGACCGTAAACTGTTCCAAAAGACCTTTTCCACATTGCATGCCTCCCCTGACACGCTTTCGGAGGTATACAAAGTGGTACACAAAGAACAAAAACATCGTCATCCGTTTTCCAAGGGTATGCTGGTGGCCGCTGCGCTGGCCATGTGCATCACCGTGGCGGCTGCGGCCGGTATCGCAAATCTTATCAAGGCCAATGTGACACCGGCAGACAGCGTTACAGCCGCCGACCTGCACGCCTTCGGCGCCGACAGTATCAGCAGCGATACGCCCGTTATACGGGACAACAGCGGCCAGGTGCTGAACCTGCCCCGCATGGAGCGGGTAGCTGTGGATGCCGAGACCATGCAGCGGCTGGTGGGCGACTATCTGTCCACGGTGGACGCTGCCGTGGAGGCGGACGGCTATACCATCTCGCTCAAGACCTTCCTGATCGACGAAAACGGCTCCGGCTTCATGACCTATACCCTGTCCAATCCCGCAGGCGTCAGCTATGATGATTTCGGCTATGGCCAGGTAGGCATACCGATGAATCCAATCCTGTATATCGGTGAGGTGGGCGGCCATGCCATGGATAGTAGCATCTATTTGGATACCGATGCCAGCACTAACACAGAGCTGCATCTTGTGATGTATTTCAGCGACTTCGGCAACTGGCAGAAGGGCGATGAGCTGCTGTTCAGCGTGAACAACGGTTCGGATGCGGAACGCCGTGTTATCAGCATCACACCTCAGGCTTATCTGCCTGCCACCACCTTTACTGCGGAGAGCGGCGATACCGTAACGGTGTCCGCGCTGGGGATCCGTATGCGCAATCCCGCTGCCGTCGCTGACGCCGTTACGGAGGTTGTCCTTGATGAGCTGGTGCTGCATATGGCAGACGGCAGCCAGTATGTGGTGCAGAGCGAAGAGGGCAACATCATGAACTGGGTGGTAGGCCTGTGCATTGCGGACGAGGACTATCACAGCATCGGCAACGCATTCAGCTTCAACCGCGTGGTAGATGTGGACGCGGTGACCTCTGTCACTGCCGGTGGCCACTACTATACCGACCTTACCGCCGAGACGGCTGTTACCTTTGACAGCACCTATACCCGGTGAAAAGCGCGGCTTCCCGACATCAACGTGAGGGGGCGGGGAAAGTCTCCGCTCCCTCACGCGTCATAAAATATCTGTCAGGAATCTGCTGCCGCATCTTGACAAATGCTCCGAACTTCCACATAAAATAAATAGAGAGAATGCCCTCGCCAAGGAGTCATGCCCATGTATACGGAATATTCCACAGCAGAACAAAGAGCCGCGCCGCAGGAGAACATATCCCGCCAGAGCGCACCGGCCCGCCGCGCCGCGCCCAGACGCCGGAGATCCCGGCGGTATGACCGGCGGCGCGTCCTGCTGATCGGTATGGCGCTGGTGCTGTTTCTGGGCGGATTTATTTCCGGCTGCTGCGTGGGCCGCGCCCACAATCGCAGCGGCGGAGAGAGCAGCGCAAACGACGGGAGCGTCTCCGCCAAGCCGCAGAAAAGCAACATCCCCGCCAGCATCACCCTGCCGAACTATGTGAAGGAGGATCTGCTGCCGGTGAACGAATACTCCCGCTGCGGCGACAAGCTCCAGCGCGTCAACGCCGTGGTGATCCACTATGTGGGCAACCCCAACACCACCGCGTGGCAGAACCGCTCCTACTTCGCCAATCTGGCCACCACCGGCGAGACCTCCGCCAGCAGCAACCTCATCGTGGGTCTGGAGGGCGAAGCCCTGCTGTGTGTGCCGCTGGACGAGGTGGCCTATTGCTCCAACGACCGGAACCACGACACCATCTCCATCGAGTTTTGCCATCCCGGCACCGACGGCAAGCCCTCCCAAGACACCTACGACACGCTGGTGAAGCTGACGGCATGGCTGTGCGATCTTTTTGGACTAGACCCGCAGGAGGACGTGATCCGCCACTACGACGTGATCGACAAGGAGTGTCCCCTGTACTTCGTTCAAAATAAGGACGAGTGGACGCGGTTCAAGTCCGACGTAGCGAAAGCCATGCAATAGCAAAAGAGGCGGCACAGCCGCCTCTTTTGTTCTATTTAATAATTCACCACGATCAGCTTTTGGGTGCTGGCCATTTCATACAGCAATTGCAGGTCGTAAATATCCGTCGTTCCGTCGCCGTTCAAATCAGCGCCGCCGGATGGGCCCGAAGTGATCTCCTGCCACCAGGAATCCAGACCGCTGTGCTCCAAAAGCTCTTCGTTCTGACATGCGGGAAGCTTTTTGCCCTGTGCCAGATGCTCATACAGACCAGCTACGTCGATAACGTCCACCTTGCCGTCATAATTCAGATCGCCCTTGTAATACTGGAATCCGGAATAGGTCGTCTCTGTCCGGTAGTCACAGGTGGCGCATTCCAAATGTGTCTTTTTATACTGATAAAGCCCGCCCTGCTGCTCCACGACGGTATTTAAGCTGTGAGCCGCCTTATCCATGACGTAGTTATCATTGCCGGTACACAGCTTCCAGTGGTTTTCTGCGTCATACTGCCACGCTGCGCCGGCGGTATGGGTGTGTGCGGTAGTATCATAATTGCTGGCGCGAGAGATAGACATGTACTTGGCATAAGAGAAGGAAATCGTATGCGTGGATACATAGCAATTCCCCTTCTTCGACGTGTTCCAGTTGCAGTCCAGCACTTTGGCCCCGCTGGACGTGGCTTCAATAAAAATGGCCGCATGCTTCCAACCTTTTCGTGCGTTTTTGTCGCTGAAAATCAAGAGGTCTCCGGGCATCGCTTTTTCCAGTAGCTTCTTATTATATGTAGCTGTTGCAATGTGCTTGTTGGTAATATTGTCGCTGGATTTTTTTGCGAAAATATACCAGGAGGCAAAGGTAGCAAATCCGGCGCAGGACTTAGCGGAAGCCGTTGTGCCGCCGTACTTGCCCTTTGCGTATTCATAGAAGTGCCCTTCCGGGCACTTGCTGATAGTACTGGGAATTAAAGAAACAGCCTTTTTAAACCAGCTTGCTTTGATGACATTCGCGTTTGTACATTTTGTGCACCCGTGACTTGCCGTTCCGGGTTTGTTGCACGGATTGCCTGTTGTGGTAAAGTATTTGCCCTCCAGTTCTTTTTGAAGCTGAGCAATACGGGCCAATGCCTGTGTACGGTCAACCTTAGCAGCCGCATAGGCCTTTACCGGCAGCAGGGTGACAAACATCAGCAAACACAGCAGCAAGCATAGACCTTGCTTGGCGGCGGCTTGCCAACGCTGCGTCATAGTGGTGTTGTTCATGATCCAGTCTCTCCTTCCCGCCGGTCAAGTCCCGGCACACAATAGTTATATTTTTATTATACAGGAGCTTTTTCTGTCTGGCAAGCCATAACTGTCATTTCTGTAAAAATCTACAAGGACAAAAAAGAGGCGGCACAGCCGCCTCTTTTTTTATGTAGCTTTCAGTCCTCGTACTCCGGCGGCTTGCCCTGATAGATGTTCTGCATCTCCCGGTCCACCTCATAAATGGCATCGCTGCACAGCCGCAGGCGGTTGCTCTCCGCCGGGCCCCAGTGACGGTCGGACTTATACCGCAGCTCGTGCTCCAGACTGGCCCACATATCCATGGCGATGGTGCGGAGCTGGATCTCCACCGGCAGGACCATGGTGCCCTCGCTGATGACGATGGGCACGTTGACGATCAGGTGCAGGCTGCGGTAGCCGGTGTCCTTGGGCTCCTTGATATAGTCCACCTCGCGGAGGACGGTATAGGACTCGCTGCGGGTGAGCAGGGAGCGCAGGTAGTAGATATCATCCAGATAGTTGCAGATGACGCGGATACCGGCCACGTCCTGGATGTGGGCATAGATGTTGTCGATGCTGACCTCCAGGCCCCGGCGGCGCAGCTTGTCGATGATGCTGTCCAGCGTCTTGATACGGTACTCGATGTGGTGGATGGGCGAGTGGTCATACAGACGGGCGAACTCCTCGTCCAGGATCTCCATCTGCGTTACGGCTACCTTCAGCGCACTGCGGTACAGGTGCGTCACCCGCACCATGCCCGCCGCCAGCTCCTGCTCCTTCGGGGAAAGGCCCGCGGCGGTGGGAATGTCCCGCAGGCGGATGGTGCCGCTTTTTTCGATCATCATGGGCAGACGCCCTCCTTTCGGCCGCAGCCCACGTCCGGGGCCGCAGTTTCATCCTACTATACGAATATGACCTGCCTGTGAACAAATCGATATTTCTTTAACAAGTATACCGACAGTTTGCGCGAAATGCAAGAGGGACGCCGTGCAAAAAGCGCAAAGAAGGCGCCCACGGCTGCCGCCGTGGGCGCTGGGGTCATTTCTTGCAGCGGGCGAGGACGGCGGCGGCCACACGGTCGGCGGCCAGGCCGTCGAAATCGCGGCTCTGGGCAGCGGTGATGGCCTGACGCTGCTGTTCGTCCTCCAGAAAGGCCAGGGCCGACGCGGCCATGTTGTCCGGCGGGCAGGAGGCCGCCCAGCCGTGGGCGGTGAAGAACGCCTCGTTCCGCGTTTCGCAGCCGCCCACCATATCCGCCAGCAGCAGCGGCACGCCGCGGGTGCCGGCCTCGGTGATGCTGATGCCGCCGGGCTTGCTGACCAGCACGTCCGCGCTGTCCATGTACAGCTGCACCTGGGTGGTAAAGCCCACAGCCTCCACGCGGTACAGGCGGCGCAGCTCCAGGGCATAGCGCATCTGCTTGTTGCTGCCGCACAGCACCGTGGCAAAGTCGCCGTCGGCCATACGCATATCCAGGTCCTCCGCCACGTCGCCCATGGGGCCGCAGCCGATGCTGCCGGACATGAGGACGATGTGGCGGCCGGTCTCCGGCAGGCCCAGAGCTCTCCGTGCCGCGGCCCTGTCACCGCGCTGGCGGAAGGCGGAACGCACGGGAATGCCGGCGGGCAGGAGGGTATCGCGGGCGATGCCGCAGCTGACGAACTCGTCGGCCAGCTCCTGATGAGGAATGACGCAGATATCCGGGGTACAGGCACCCACCGTGGGGCTGCAGGTATAGTCCGTGGCCACGAAGCAGAACACCGGACAGGCGCTCCACGCCTGCTTCAGCGCCGTCATCATCATGGCGGGGATCACGTGGACACAGACAACGGCATCGTAGCCGCCGCTTTGCAGCGTGCGGCCCAGACGGCGGGCACCGCGGGCAATGTAGCGGTACACCGGGCCGTCGCGCCGGTCCATCTCCTTGTCGCCCTCGGCGGACATATAGCCCGCCTTGTAGAGCCTGGGATACCGGCGGTAGAACCGGGTGTGCCACTTGGAAACGAATTTGGATGCCTTTTTGGAGATGAAGCCCAAGCCGTCCATCACGTCGCAGGACGCGCCGCAGCGTTGGAGGCTGTCACGCAGGGCGGCGGCTACGGCGTTGTGCCCGCCGCCGGTGTTACAGGTCAGGATCAGTACGCGCATTTTGCTCTCCTTTCCGCTGCGCTCGCTTTCGCAGCAGTGCCGCCAGGCGCATGAGCCGGGGGCGGTTGTAGCGTTGTATCAGAATAAAGGGCAGATTGGCCAGCAGCACCCACACCGCCAGCACGATCGCGCCGCCCCAGCCGGGCCACAGCCACAGAAACGCCAGGCCCAGCAAACAGGAGGCACCGTGGACCAGCTCCGCGCGGCACGTCTCCTGCACCAGCGCCGCGGCCTGATCCGCCGTCACGGCGCCGCTGCCGGGCAGTTCCTTCTTCACCATGTCCGGCAGGATGCGGCTCATGTCCGGCACCAGCTTCTTCCACTTATCGATGGCCAATTTGGTGTAGATGCGGCCGTTCTGCTCCCATTTCCGGCTGCGGAAGAGCCGCTTCTCCGGGTCAAAGGGACCGGGGAGCGCCTGACCCAGCGGGTGCGCCAGCAGGGCCAGCGCCGCCGCGTACAGGACGCATTTCCAGAAACCGCTCACGCCTTCTCCACCCCGCAGCTGCACTCCAGCGCGCGGCGCAGCGTGCCCTCCGTCAGGCGGGTGACGCGCTCCACGAACTGCTCCTCATCGTGCTTCATGCCATAGTGCAGCCAGCTTTGCAGCAGGCCCACCAGCGTGGCCGTATACAGCGCCGCGATGGACTGCACATCCGTCTCCGCCACCGGCAGGTCCTCCGCCGTGCGGCGCACCAGATCCTCCACGGCACCGTAGACCACCTGGTAATACTCGCGCTCCAGCAGGTCGCGCTGGCTGGACTGGTACAGGTGGTAGACCGCGCGGCGGTTGGCGCGCATGAACGCCGTCACCCGCATCATCAGCTGGTACCAGCTGATGCAGAGGGGTGGTGCGTTGAGGACGCGGTCCAGCTCCGTCTCCAGCACCTCGCGCACCAGGGCGTAGATGTCGCAGTAGTAGTAATAAAACGTATTCCGGTTCACGCCGCAGTGATCTGCGATGTCCACCACGGAGATCTTATCCAGCGGCCGCTGCTCCAGCAGGTCCAGAAAGCCCTTGCGAATGGCGTTTTTTGTGGTCTGTGCCATGTCTATGCTCCTCTCTTTGTGCGAAAACTGCCTTACCGCCTGTATCATACCAAATTCAGACAGTTTTTGCAAGATGCCCGTACTATGCACTTTAGGCAAAATGCGCGGAAATGTATGAACATGGTGTAAAAAAGCATCCCCGCACGGTGTGCGGAGATGCTTTTGCTTCAAATGGGATCAGGCCGTCACCACGGGGCCGCCGTGCTTCTTGGCGCTGATCTTCTGGTAGGCGATGACCGCCGCCACCAGCACCAGGCCGACCACGTCGGTGAGGGTGCCGGGGATCATCATGCCCAGGCCGCCGATGGCCAGGACGATACGCAGCACCCAGTGGACCTTCTTATACAGATGGCCGTTCAGGGATGCCGCGATGGCGAAGATGCCCAGCAGCGCGCTGATGCAGATCTGCGCCACCTCCCACCAGCCGGAGATGTTCTCAAACAGCAGGGCCGGACTGTACGCGAAGATGTACGGCACGATAAAGGCGGCGATGGCCAGCTTGGTGGCGTTGATGCCGGTCTTCATGGGGTCGGACTTGGCGATGGCCGAGCCGGCGTAGGCCGCCAGAGCCACAGGGGGCGTGATATCCGCCACGATGCCGAAGTAGAACACGAAGAAGTGGGCGGCCACCAGCGGGAAGCCCAGCTGAATGAGGATGGGCGCGCAGGTGGAGGCCATGATGCAGTAGTTGGCCGTGGTGGGCACGCCCATGCCCAGGACGATACAGCACAGCATGGTCAGCACCAGGCCGACGATGGTGGCGTTGCCCGCCAGCTGGACGATGGCGTTGATGAGGATGGAGGCCAGGCCGGTGACGGTGATACAGCCGGCGATGATGCCCGCCATGCTGCAGGCCACGGCCACGGTGATAGCGCCGCGGGAACCGGCTTCCAGAGACTCCACCGCGGAGAAGAAGGAGCGCTTGCCGGCATTACCCAGCGCCTTGCCGGTCGTCATGGGCTGGGTGTCGCCCTCACCGCGCTTGCCCTGCAGGAAGAAATTGACGAAGCCCACGGCAATGGCGGCCAGAATGGAATAGGCCGCGGAGTGGGACATGGTCTTGCTGCCGGAGGACACCAGCCACACCAGCAGGATCAGGGGAATGATCAGGTAGCAGTCACGGAGCAGCAGACGCCACGCAGGCAGCTCCTCGCGGGGAACGCCCTTCAGGCCCAGCTTCTTGGCCTCCAGATGGACGGCGATGAAGATCCCGGTGAAGTACAGCAGCGCGGGCAGGATGGCCTTGACGGCCACCTGGGCGTAGGGCAGCTTCATGTACTCGGCCATGAGGAAGGCTGCCGCACCCATGATGGGGGGCATGATCTGGCCGCCGGTGGAGGCCGCGGCCTCGACGGCGCCGGCGAACTCGGGCTTGTAGCCGGTCTTCTTCATCATGGGGATGGTGAAGGAACCGGTGGTGACGGTGTTGCCCACGGAGGAGCCGGACACCATGCCGCACAGGGCGGAGGAGATGACCGCCACCTTGGCGGGGCCGCCGCTGGACCAACCGGCAATGCGGTTGGCAAAGCTGATGAAGAAGTTGGCGATGCCGGTGCGCTCCAGGAACGCGCCGAAGATGATGAACAGAACGATGTAGGTATAGCACACGTTGATGGGCGTGCCGATGACGCCGGAGGTGGTGTAGAACAGCTTGTAGATGATGGTTTTCAGCGCGTCATACAGGGTGGCACCGTTCACCGCGCCGGCGTAGCTCAGCTGGTTGATGAACGCGTACACGATCAGCACGCCGGCCACGCACAGAATAGGCAGACCCACGCAGCGGCGGCACAGCTCCATCAGGATCAGGATACCCACCACGCCGATGATGACGTGGACCGTCTCGATACGGGTGGACAGGCGCACCAGCGTCATGGCGTTCAGCGCGAAGTAGAAGAAGCAGGCCGCGCCCACCACCATCAGCACGATATCGTACCAGGGCAGGTAGTTGACCCTGACGTGGTGCTTGCTGGCGGGGTAGGTCAGGAAGCCGATGATAATGATGCAGCCCACGAACATGGTGAGCCGGATCTCGGGCATGGCCTTGGAAAACAGGGTCATGCCGATGCAGAACAGACCGAACGCGGCCATGAGGATGCGGATGACCAGCTGGGGCGTGCCCTCCCACAGGCGGGTGGCGGATTCACGGTCATATTTACGCATGACCGCGTCCAGATCCGGGGCCTCGTCCGCGGCGGTATTGACGCCGTCGGCCGGGCCGGTATCCGGTTTTTTCTTGTCGATGCTCATAGTCATTTCTCTCCCTGAAGATTACAGAATAGCGCGAGGACTACGGCGGGAAACCCCGCCGTAGCCTCGAAAAGCGTCAATTCTCTGCTAAGGATTTAGTCGCCGAAGTACACGTCCTTGGCGATGACCGTCTCGGTGTAATAGTCGGAGGTCTCCAGCAGCTTGGCGATGTGCTCGCTGTCCAGGCTGACCAGGTAGGTATCCTTGGTGGTGGCCAGGTCGGTCACAGCGGTGGTGGGGGCACCGGCCACGATGAAGGCGGCGTCGATCTGGCCGTTCTTCAGGGCGTCGGCGCTGTCGCTGAAGGACTGGTAGGTGGCGTTGATCTTGGTGAACTTGCCGTCGGCGTCCAGATCACCGATGCCGTAAGCGCTCAGGATGTCCACAGCGTTGAAGTACACGCCGGAGCCGGGCGCACCCACGGACACGCTCTTGCCGGCCAGGTCAGCCACGGACTTGATGGCGGGGTTGGTGGTGACGATCTGCACCTGTTCCATGTACAGGGCGGCCACAGTGGAGAAGCCCTCGACCTTGCTCTTGAACAGGTTGGTGCCGTTGTAGGCGTAGGCCATCACGTCGGACTGGCAGAAGGCGAAGTCAGCGGTGCCGTCAGCCAACTCCTGCACGTTGGCCTGAGAGCCGTTGCCCACCAGACCCACGACGTTGACGCCGGCGTTGTTGGTGGCGTGCTGGGCGATGACGGAGCCGAAGGCGTAGTAGGTGCCGGACTCGCCACCGGTGACGAAGCGCAGGTTGCGGGAGTCGGTGTTGCCGGCGCCGTCCTTCACGGCGGCGACCTCAAAGCCCTTCTCGGCGAAGTACTTGGCAGCGCCGGGGTGATAGGGCACGGAGGTGATGGAAGCGCCGTACTCCAGGCTCAGCTCGCCGTACTTGGCGTGGCTGGTGGTCAGGGACGCGGCGTTGTCGAAGATGTCCGCCACGAACTTGTACACGTCGTCGCTGGACACGTCATCGCGGGCCAGGATCACCGCGCCCACGGCCACGGTGGTGGTGTCGGTATGCTCAGCGGTCACATCGCCGCTGTCGTCCTTCTTGTCGCCGCAGGCGACCAGGCTCAGCGCCATGACCAGCGCCAGAACCAGTGCAAAAAACTTTTTCATGTTCTTTCTCCTTATTGATAGATAAATTGTTTTCCTCTTCCTGAAAAACAGCTTTTTCCGCCGGCCGGTCGGGCACGGCGGTGTTCAACGGTGCCATTATATCGCAGGCGTAAACTTTTTGCAATATCTAAATGCGGAAAATTTCATTTTTCTGCGGAGAGATCGTTTGCCCCGCACGGACATCCCTTTTTTCTTACCCGGTATTTCTTTCGACAAATCCGCAGTTTTGTCTGTATCATGGTACTTTTTAGTGGTGGTCTATTCATAATGCTAAATTGTTTTATGCAGGAACGCCCCGCAAAAAGTGCATTTTCTGCTGGGCAATCCTGCAAAATAACAGAGGCGGGGCTTTGCCCCGCCTCTCAGCTTTCTGTCACATTCAACAGCTGCGCCGCAGCAGCTCGCATACCAGTTCATAGGTGCGCTCCGTGGAGGGCACGCTTAGCCGCTCCCGCACGGAGTGTACATCGTGCAGCTCCGGCCCCATGGACACCGCGTCCAGACCGGGGATCTTCTCCATCAGCAATCCGCACTCCAGACCGCCGTGGGTGGCCTCCACCACGCCGTCCTTACCGGTAAGATCCTTATACGCCGCCAGCAGCGTATCCCGGAACTGCGACTCCCTCTTGTACTGCCAGCCGGGGTACACGCCCCGCTCTGCCACAGTGCCGCCCGCCAGCGCCGCCACAGCCCGCACGCGCTGCGCCAGCATCAGCTTCCGGGACGCGATGGACGACCGGATGGAGAACGCGATGTGCAGTCCGTCGCCGTCCAGCTTCACCACGCCCATATTCAGGGATGTCTGCACCAGACCGGGGAAATCCGTGTCCATAGCCTCCACGCCCTGCGGCATGGCCGTCAGCGCCTGCACCAGCGTCACGGTGCGCTCTGCGGACACGGCTTTTGCCGTCTCCGCCGCCGCGCAGGTCAGCGTCACATCGGGGTCGGTGACGGCGTACTCGTTCTTCAGCACCCCCTCAAACTCCCGAATAAACGCTTCGAACGCCCGGCCGCTGCCCTTGGGCAGCGCCACCGCCGCATCGCAGCGGGAGCAGATCACGTTGTCAAACTGGCCGCCGGAGATGGCCGCCAGCCGTAGGCCGGGGAACTTCTCCAGCGCTGTGGCCAGTACCCGTCCCATGAGGCGGTTGCCGCTGCCGCGTCCCAGATGGATGTCCGCACCGGAGTGACCGCCCCGCAAGCCGGCCACGGTGATGCCGAAGCCCTCCATGCCCGCCGCATCGGTCAGCGCTGCGGGCAGCAGGCAATCGGAGCGCATGCCGCCTGCGCAGGACACGGTGAACACGCCCTCCAGCTCGGAGTCCAAATTCAGCAGCTTTTTGCCCTTCAGGTCAGAGCAGTCCAGCGCAAAGGCGCCGTCCATGCCCACCTCCTCGTCCACGGTGAACACCGCCTCGATGAGCGGATGTACCAGTGTGTCATCCGACAGGATCGCCAGGATCATGGCCACGGCAATGCAGTTGTCGCCGCCCAGCGACGTCTTGTCCGCCCAGATCCACTCACCGTCGGTCATCAGGTCAAGTCCCTCGCGGGTCATGTCCTTGGTGCAGTCGTCGGTCTTGGCGCACACCATGTCGATGTGTCCCTGCAGGATGATCGGCTCGGCGCTCTCATGGCCGGGGGATGCCGGCTTCCAGATCACCACGTTGTTGCACGGCTCCTGCCGGTACTTCAGTCCCAGTTCCTTGGCAAAGTCCACGCACAGATCGCTGATGATCTTCGTGTTGCCGCTGCCGTGGGGCACCGAGCACAGCTTTTCAAAATATGCGAACACCTTTTCTGGCTTCAAGCCTTTCAAAACAGCCATTTTGATACTCCTTTCCCATGCGGCCGCGGTCTCCGCGCCGCCCATTCAGTATAGCATATCCGCCTGCCGCCCGCAAGCAAGTCCCTATGTGCCCACAGCCCATGCTTTCGCATGGGCTGTGTATGCAGCACACATTATCAGAAGTCGCCCAGGCCCATATCGTCCTCGGTGTTGGGCGCTTCCTCGTCGTCCTCCTCGGTGGGAGGCGCGGGGATGAATTCCTCCAGATAGGCCTCCTCCGGCAGACCAGCCATATACGCCGGCAGGTTGATGATGATGCCGTCGATGTTATGGGGCAGTGTCATTTGGTACGTTTCCGTTGTCTCGCTGCCGCCCTTCTGCTGCATGACCTCCACGGTCAGCTCCAGCTTGTCGCCGATGACGGTGGTCAAGCAGCGCTCCTTTTCGTACAGCTTGGAGATCTGCTCGCCGTTCACATACACAGTGATCTTATAGGGCGCCTCCACAGACTGGCCGCCCTTGTCCACTGCGCGGTTGTCGAAATAGACGGTGTGGCCGCGGCCGATGCGCAGCATCACCACGGCGATGAGCACCAGCACCAGAACGAAGGCGATACGGATGATCCACGAACGTTTCGTCGTTTTCATGCGGTTCTCCCCTCCTCCTCGGCCTTCTGCTCAATGGCCAGCTGCTGACCCAGCGTGCGGTTCTCCTTGCGCTTCTTGGCCTCGTACATGACCAGTGCCACGGTGATAACGGCGTAGGACACGAACACGCGGAAGTACTCGCCGATCATGGAGTCGCCGGTGATCTTGGTTCCGGCGGCCGGCGCCACGATGAACATGGTATGGAACAGGAGCACACCCAGGAACACGTTGCCGATGGACGCCTTTTCCACGGAGGCGCCGCCCACCAGCAGCGCGGCGATGCAGAACATGCCGACGTTGGTATGCGCCGTATAGGTGGGGAAGTTGCCCATGTTTTGCAGATAGATGATCATGCCGAAGCCCGCGAACACGGTGGACATGACGATGGAGATCAGGCGGGTGCGGTCCACATTGATGCCGGCGTCCCGCGCCACATTCATGTCCTGTCCCACCGCGCGCATGTCCTGTCCCAGCTTCGTGCGGCGGAACCACACGATGAACAGGCAGGCCAATGCGATGATGATCAGTGTCAGCACGGGGATCTTCACGCCGCCCACGTAGACGGCCAGCGCATTATCGACGCTCTGCCGCATCTGCAGAAGGCTGACTGTGTTGCGGATACCAAAGCCGCGGGGCAGCTTCAGTGTGTTGTGGAGGATGGGGATGATGGGCCCCATCATATACAGCACCACCAGCTGGTACACACCGGTCATGCAGTAGGCGATAAAGTAGCTGGTGACCATCTCGCGGCCCTTGGCGCGGTTCAGGATGCTGCCGCACATAAGACCCAGCAGAATGGACAGGGGGATGGACAGGATGGCCGCCAGCACCAGACCGGGGATACCCCAGATCTGCCAGTCCGCCACCAGGATCAGCGCGATCTCGCCGGCCATAGCGCCCAGCGTCATGGCAAAGTTCAGACCCATACCGGCCATAATGGGGATCAGCAGGCTCAGGATCAAAAAGGCGTTGCGCCCCAGACGGGTCATAGCCTCGTTAAGTATGTAGCTCACCGGCAGGCCGGACACGGGAATGAGCACGGCGCAGATGATGATAAACAGGACGGGCACTGAGTTTTTGCCCAGGAATTGCTTTACGTCGAATCTCTTACCCTTCATGTCAGCGCCCCCTTTCCGTCTTTCTGGTCAGGGCATAGAGGATCATGCCGTTGGATACCACGATACGGATGACCTCGCTCATATCCATCTGGAAGGCGGCGCTCATCACGGTGGGGGTCATGGTCACCACGCCCTGATACAGGATCGTACCGATAATCACATTGCCGATGGATGCCTTATTCACCGACGCGCCGCCGATAAGGATGGCGGCCACGGCGGGCATGGCCATCCAGAAGGGGCCGTTGTACAGCTGTATGAAGCCGAAGCCCTGCTCATACACCAGAATACCCACAGCACCCAGCCAGGTGGACATGATCACGGAGATAAGCCGCATCTTGTCCACGTTGATGCCCGCTGCGCGGGCAAAGGCGGGGTTGGAGCCCACAGCGGTCATGGCGGTGCCGGTCTTGGTGTGCAGGAACGCCCACATCAGCACGGCCATCAGCACGAAGAACAGCAGCGTGCCGGTGGGGATCACCAGATTGATGCCGATGCTGTTCAGGTCGATGGTCAGAATGTTGGCCAGCGCCTTGTCATAATAGCCCTCCAACGAAATGACGGTACGCAGACCGCTGGCGGAGAAGCCCCACACCATGGTAGGGTGCTTGTACGGCAGCAGCAGCCACATCATGCACATGAAGGACACGGACGAGAAGCCCACATAGGTGGCGATCATCATCTCGCCGCCCTTGATCTTGTTCAGCAGCCAGCCGTAGCCGCCGCCGAACAGCAGGGCAAAGGGCGTGGCGATGAGGATGGCCATCAGGAAGCTGGCAAACCCCGTATAGCCCAGCTCGATGGACAGCGTGGCACCCAGCAGTCCGGACACGATACCCAGCGGCAGGCCGAAGTTCAGGCCGCAGCCGGAGTGTACCATGGGCACCATGGCCAGCACCATCACGGCGTTCCAGCTGAAACGGGTGATGATATTGGTGATCTGTGTGGGGAAATCCAGCCCCACGCAGGGCGCGGCGATGAGCAGCAGCAGCAGGAAGCACGCGATGATCAGACGCGGCAGGCCGAAGCTGTCCAGCAGCTCTCGGAATTTTGACTTGTTTCCAAGTGTGGTCGTATTGCCCATTTCTTCCTCCTTACTTCACCTGACTGACCATGAGCATACCGAACTCCTCGGAGGAATGGTCAGCAGGCAGGATACCGGCGACCCTGCCGCCGGAGACGATGGCGATGCGGTCGCAGATCTGGCGCAGCTCCTCCAGCTCGGAGGAGATCATCACCACCGTGACGCCGGATTCGCGGTTAAATTTCTTCAGCGCCTCCAGCACCAGCGCCTTGGCGCCCACGTCGATACCGCGGGTAGGCTCGGACACGAAGAGGAAGCGGGGCTCCAGCGCGAACGCCTTGGCCAGACACACCTTCTGCTGGTTGCCGCCGGACAGCTCTCTGGCCTTCTGACCGGAGCCGGTACACTTGATCTGCAATTCATCGATATACCGGTTCGTCACCGTGTGGATGGCCTTTTCGTCGCGCCATGTGAAGAAACCCATTCTCTTCAGGAACTTGTTCTGCACCTGCATGGCGGGGAACGCCACGTTCCACTCCAGTGACTCATCCAGCAGCAGACCCACGCCGCGCCGATCCTCGGACACAAAGGCCAGCTGGGAGTCCAGGCACTTCCGGGGGCTGTTCAGCGCGATAGGCTTGCCGTCGAACTCCACGGTGCCGCCCGCCTCGTACAGGCCCATCACACCGTTGGGAATACCCAGCTTGCCCTGGCCGGCCAGACCGCCGATACCCAGGATCTCGCCCTCCTTCACGTCCAGATCCACGTTGCGGACGATCTCGCCGGGCATATCCACCCACAGCTTGCGGATGGACATAATGGTGCGGGCATCGGAGTGGTCGCGGATGTCGTGGGCAGCGCCGCCGGCAGCCACCTCGCGCCCCACCATGTAGTGGGTGATGTCGCGGACGTCCGTCTCGCGGGCGGCCACGTCCTTGACAACGTAGCCATCCCGCATGATGACCACCTTATCGCACACCGACAGGATCTCCTGCAGGCGGTGGGTGATGAAGATCACGGCGATGCCCCGGGAGGCCATGCCGCGGATGGAGTCCAGCAGGGCCTGTGCCTCCTGCTCGGTGAGCACGGCGGTGGGTTCGTCCAGGATCAGCAGCTTCAGGTTCTCCTTGCTCAGCTCGCGGGCGATCTCCGTGAACTGCTTGTGACCCACGGGCATGCTGCTGATGACCATCTTCTGGTCGATAGCCACGCCCATCTTCTCGATGGCTTTTGCGGCGCGGTTATCCATTTCCTTATAGTCGAGAGTGTCCAGGCGCGGGCCGAACACTTCTGAAATGACGCTTTTTTTCTTGGGCTCGCGGTTGAGGAGGATGTTCTCCGTGGCAGTAAAGCCGGGGATCAGCGAGAACTCCTGATGCACCATGCCGATGCCGGCCTTCAGCGCATCAAAGGGGGTGTTGAACTGCACTTTTTCTCCGTCGATCAGGACATCCCCCTCGTAGCCGCCCGTCTCACGGATCACGTCCATGCCAAACAGTATTTTCATCAAGGTGCTCTTTCCGGCGCCGTTTTCGCCCACCAGACCCAGCACCTCGCCCTCTTTCAAGGTGAAGTTGATGTCTGTGAGCACCTGATTGCCGAAAAAGCCCTTTTTGATATTCCGCATCTCAAGCAGCGGAGCATTGTTCTTTTCCATATTCATCCCTACCTATAGCAGCGGGGAGGGAGGATGCCCTCCCTCCCCGCTTTAATGGTTGCTTCAAAAGCCTGTCGTCAGCTGACGGTGAAGTACTTCTCCGGGATCTCCACGTCGGCGTTGCCCATGAAGTGGCCGGGATCACCCATGATATAGGTATCCTGATAGATCAGGAACACGTTTTCAGACTTCGCGCCGGTGGTGGCGTTGGTGTAGCTGGCGCCGTTCCAGGCCGCCTTGGGAGAGTAGACCTGCAGCGCGGCAGCCACATCGTCCATGTCCTTCAGCTCGCTCTTGCCGTCCAGCACGTTCTTGGCGTGCAGAGCAAGACCGGCGGACAGGGTGTAGCCGTAGGAGTAAGCCCAGGTGCCGAAGTGATCGGCGCCGCCCTTCTCAACGATGGCGGACTCGACCTTGGTCAGGATCTTCTCGAAATCACCGGCTTCCTCGGTCAGATCAATACCCAGCGCGCCGGGATAGCCCATCAGGGGGGAGGGCAGGTCGGCCTCGATGAAGTAGCCGCCGCACTCCAGCAGGCGCTTCAGCAGAGGCTCGGTGTGCGCATCGTTGGTGCAGAAGTAAGCAGCCTTCTGGCCGTACTTCTCGACCCATGCGGGCACCTGCTCCAGAATGTAGGCCTGAGCGCCGGAAACGCCCACGTCAGAGGTGGGATCGGGAGCCGTCTCCAGGACGAACTTCATGCCGAACTCCTCGCAAGCGGCCTTCATGATGGCCACGCGGCGGCTCATGGTCTCGTAGGACATGTGGCGGGGGAAGGAGATATGTACGAAGGTGTCGCAGCCCAGCTCGTGCGCGGTGCGGATGATCAGATAGCCGCGGGACACGAAGTCATTGTTGGTGACCAGGTCGGCAGCGGAGCTGATCTCGGGCAGATCCTCGTGAGCCTCGCCTGCGATGCAGATGATGTCAGGGCGGGTCTCCTTGATCTTGCGGAACGCCTCGGTGGTGCCGGGGACAGCCTGATTGACGATGATGGCCTTCATCAGGGGGTCGGCGGACAGGTTCACGATGCTCTGGATGGTGGTCTCGGTCTCCTCGGTGAAGTTGTCGGGATAGATGGCCAGCTGGACCATATCCTCGCCATACTCCTTCTGGAAGGCCTCGGCGCCGCGGCGATCATCCTCGGACTGAGAGACGGAGCCGGTCACGATGCCGATCTTGTAGGGCACGGTGTTATCATCGGTCTCGCCCTTCTTTTCGCCGCAGGCGACCAGGGAGAGCGCCATGATGAGAGCCAGCAGCAGAGAAACTACTTTTTTCATGTTTACCTCCTAATTCCTTTACCATAGTTTGTTGTTTCCTCCGCCAGAAGGAAACAGCGAACAGGGCGCGCCCCATTCACTTCTATGCATTCGGGTGCTGCGCACCCATTTGATTTTACCAGATAAGTTCACACTCTGTCAACATATTTGTGTCTCTGAATGGTGTTCAATAGCGCATCTCCTTGTTTTTCATCCACACACTTTCCCACATTTTTTGGCGCATTTGCATCATTTTCATGTATTTTTCATGCGGTTTTCTGTCAGAATCCTGCTGTTTTGCTATAATAAACTTTTCTTTTGGCGAAATCTGTTTTTTGTCTGACTGCAGCAAAAGAGACAGGCTTCCGCCTGTCTCTCCCGCTTACCTTATGACTTATGGCACTCGTCAGATCTTCTGCTTCTCATCCACGATCTGGCGCAGCTTGGCAGAGAAATCCTCCAGCGTCATGGCGCCCAGGTCCTCGCCCTTGCGGGTACGGACGGAGACGGTGCCGTTCTCCATGTCGCGGTCGCCAACCACCAGCATGAAGGGGATCTTCTCCAGGGTAGCCTCGCGGATCTTCTTGCCGATCTTCTCGTTGCGGCTGTCCACCTCCACGCGGAAGCCCTGCTTGCGCAGCTCCGCGGCCTGCTGCACGCAGTAGTCGGCAGCGCGGTCAGTAATAGGCAGGAAGCGTACCTGCTCGGGCATCATCCAGGTGGGCAGCGCACCGGCGTACTCCTCGATCAGGTAGGCCAGTGTCCGCTCATAGCAGCCCAGAGACGTGCGGTGGATGATATAGGGCAGGGCCTTGTTGCCGTTCTCATCGATATAGTACATGCCGAAGCGCTCCGCCAGCAGCATATCGATCTGGATGGTGACAAGGGTATCCTCCTTGCCGTACACATTCTTGTACTGGATGTCCAGCTTGGGGCCGTAGAACGCGGCCTCGTCAATGCCCACGGTGTAGTCCACGTTCAGATCCTTCAGGATGCGCTCCATGGCGGCCTGGGCGTGGTCCCACTGCTCCGCCGTGCCCTCGTACTTGTTGTTGGGGTTGGCGGGGTCCCACTGGGAGAAACGGAACGTGCACTTTTCCAACAGGCCCACGGTGCCCAGGCAGTACTTGGCCAGATCCAGGCACTGCTTGAACTCCTCCTCCAGCTGGTCGGGGCGCAGCACCAGATGTCCCTCGGAGATGGTGAACTGGCGGACGCGGATCAGGCCGTGCATCTCACCGGAGT
>OLVY01000962.1_pt1 | contig 19694 bp, 9 predicted proteins | sample 1674261 | NCBI WGS metagenome assembly OLVY01 (sample SAMEA103958155, study PRJEB25191) | human gut metagenome | biome: human-associated habitat [ENVO:00009003]; feature: intestine environment [ENVO:2100002]; material: feces | place: Germany | collected 2013/2015
GGGACGCTGTACGGGCGGAAGCATGGCGTTTATCTCGCACACCACCTGCAGGGCGACTATCATACCTGGGTTACCTATCGTCTGGGTGAGTTCTATCTCAACTATGCTGAGGCTGTATTCAAGTATCTGGGCAGCGCCACCGCTACAAGTGCCGATCTCCCTATGTCGGCAGATGAGGCTGTGGATAAGATTCGCCAGCGTGCCGGAATGCCTGATTTCCCTACTTCGTTGAGCAATGAGGAGTGGTGGAGCAAGTATCAGAACGAGCGCATGGTAGAGCTTGCCTTCGAGGGTCATCGCTTCTGGGATGTACGCCGCTGGAAGGAGGCTGACAAGTTCTTCAAGAACATTCAGGAGATGAAGATTACCAGGAACGATGATGGTTCCTTCACCTATACCCGTGAAACCGTACAGCGCCAGTGGGATGACAAGATGTATCTCTTCCCAATCCCTAACGACGTGATGCTGAAGCACGAGAAGTATGGACAGAAGTGGGAGCAGAATCCAGGCTGGTAATTTATAATTATAAGAATAAAAAAACTCGTTGGTAAAGAAGCCAACGAGTTTTTTTTGTAATCTATTTGGCAGGTAATCTTTACTTGCCATACTTGCTAGGCGCTATTCCATACTTGTTCTTGAAGCACTTATAGAAATAGGTGGAATCGGAGAAGCCAACCTTTTCGCTGATTTCTGATACCGTGTATTCGCCTTCCAGCAGGAACTTGGCGGCAATGCGCAGACGCTCGTTCTGGATATAGATGTTTGGCGAAACACCCATGATGCTCTTCGTGCGGTTATATACCGTGGTACGGCCCAGGCAGAGCAGCTCGGCAAGGCGGTCTACATTGAAGTTGTTGTCGCCGATATGCTGTGCCACGATTGCCTCCAGCTTGTCCTTGAACTTCTTGTCCAGGGTTGACATCAGGAGGGTTGGCTCATTCTTCTTGAGCTCCTTCACAGGCTTGATCAGGATGGCTTCTCCGCCTGACGTCTGCTCTGGGTTCTCTTGCGGAGCATTCTCTTGCAGGGTCTCTTCCTGAAGCTTCGCCTTCTCCTCAGCCTGCTGCTTCGCCTTCAGGTCCATAGCCACAAACTGCAGGGCTCGGGCGATGAAGAGCTTGAAGTTGCAAGGCTTCACCATATAGTCATCTACGAAGTTCTTGTATGCCTTCAGTATATGGCTGGTATCATCAAAGGCGGTCAGCATGATGACCGGGATATTCTGCGTCTCCGGATCCGCCTTCATGTTGCTTACAATCTCGTAGCCGCTCATTTCCGGCAGCTGGATGTCGCTGATGAGCAGGGCTGGCTTAATCTTCCGGATATTCTCGTAACCCGTCTTGCCATTCATGAATGTTTCCACATGGAAATAGACCGACAGCTCCGACTTGATCTGTTCCAGCATGTCCGGATCGTCTTCTATCACCATCACGGTAACGTTGTTGATGGCTTTCGGAGTCATCTCCTTCACAATCATGTCTATCTCGTCCTTGTCGATGCTGTGGTCGTCCAGCGCCTTCTTCTCAATGATATCCTCCGGCTGATACTTGCCGGCATCGTCTGGCAGGGCAAGGCAGAAGCGGCTGCCTCCGAGATTCCGGGAACGCTGATAGGTGAGCGAACCCTTGTGGATTTCTGCCATCTTATGCGCCGTATAGAGACCGATGCCCATACCGCCCTTGGAAGCATAGCCGTGCATGAATGGCTTGAAGAGGTCAGCCTCTCTTTCCGGCTTGATGCCCGGACCGTTGTCTTCTACCGAGAAGAATACGATGTCGTTCTCCAGATAGAGTCTTACGCTGATGATGCCCCTGTCCGGGGTATATTTCACGGCGTTGCTCAGCAGGTTATAGACGATGGTTTCCACCTTTTCCTGGTCGAAGAGTATCTCGTGGTTGCTGGTCCAAGGAGTGAAACTCATGGTGATGTTCTTCTGCTTGGCTACGGTATAGAAATCATTGTAGATGGTGCGCACGAAACCGATGATTTCGCCCTTTTCTACATTCAGCTTCATATTGCCCGTATTGATCTTGCGGAACTCCATCAGCTGGTTGATGAGTCGCTGCAGTCGCTTGGTTCCTCTGGAGAGAGTATAGATGGTGTTCTTGGAAGCATAGCCTTCTCCCTTGGTCATCATCTTTTCCACGGCACTCTGGATGATGGCGAGCGGGGTGCGGAACTCATGAGAGATATGGGTGAAGAAGTTGATTCGGAAATCAGACATCTGTTTCTCCAATGCAATCTGCTGGTTCAGCTCGAAGTTTCTCAGCCATGAACGGTAGTAGAGTACTCCGGCTCCGCTGATGATGAGCAGATAGATGCACCACGCCCATACCGTATTGTACCAAGGCTGGTAGATGGTGATGTGCAGCAAGGTTTCCTCGCCCCACTGGTTGCTGCCTATACGGGTACGGATATGTAGGGTGTAGCTGCCTGGGTTCAGGTCGCTGAACTCGGCATGGTTGATGCTGGTCATCGGGCGCCAGGTCTTGTCTATTCCCTCCAGATAGTACTGGTACATCGCATTCTGGATGTGCGGATAATCGAAGTTGGAGAAGTGGATGTTGAGCGAATTCTTGTCGTGTGGCAGGCTGATTTCCCGTGTATAGTTCAGCACCTTGGTCAGGAATTGCTCGTTTTCTGCTTCGTATATCGAGATACCATTGATGGCGAGGTCGGTGATGACTGCCTTCATCTTAGCTGGTGGCATGCTGATGGTGCGGGATGGCTGGATGAAGATCATACCGTCGGAAACACCGAATACCAGTCTGCCATCATTCAGCTTGGTGGCGCAGTTCTCCGTAAAGTTGTTGCTTAAGATGGTGCGTCCTATCTGGAACGAACGGATATCATTAGTCTTGGCGTTGAGACGGGAGATTCCTTCCTCTGTACCAATCCAGATATTGCCGTAGTTGTCTTCCTCCAGCGAGCGGATATTGTTGTCGGTGAGTCCTTTGCTGGTATCAAACAGCTCGTATTTCAGTTCCCCGGTCTTCTCGTTGTAGTTGCATTTCAGTATACCTCCTGTTGCTGCAAACCATAGTTTTCCGTCATGTGCCTCGATGCCGCAATTGATTTCGCTTACCGGCAGCTTTCCGTTTTCATCGCTGAAGCGGAGGAACTTCTGGGCTGTAATCTTCTTTTCTACAGTATTCACCATCAGGATGCCATTGTTGCTGCATATCCAGAGTCTGCCTTTGTGGTCCAGAAGCAGATCATGGATTTGGGCTTCCTTGCCGTTTGCATTCAGAAACTGCTCGAATTTCCGTGGCTGCTGCCCCGTAGTCTGTGGGGTGATGAGCAGACCTTCTCCCCAGGTGGCAATATAGGCTCTTCCCTGCTTGTCGAAGATGGTCTTGTAGAAGGATGCGCTTGGAGCATAGTGGTTCTTCTCATATTTCCAATATCTTACATTGTCAATGTAGATGCCGTCGCCCTTGGTGGCTATCCATTTCTTGCCCTGCGGGTCGATGGCATAGTCATAGACGCAGGCGTCGGTCTGCATTTCCAACGTACGCTGTTGGGTTTTGGCATCATAGATGTAAGTTATGTTGGCACGGGTAGTGACGGCGAGCTTGTCATTGCCTATGTTGCTGATATGGCGCACGTAGTTGCTCCATTCCCGGGTGGTATTTGGTTCTATCTTGACATGCTCTGTGTTGAGATCCTTTAGTTCACGGCAGCAATATACGCCCTCTCCCGTACAGATCCAGATGCATCCGCTGCGGTCGATGAATACGCTCAGCAGGAAGTTGGAGTGGAAGAGTGAATTCTTGTCAGCTGTTGAGAAGTGCTGGAGTTCATCTTCCTTCCGGTTGTAGATGAAGAGTCCGTTACCATAAGATACGATATATACATTTCCGTTGGCATCTTCGGCAGCCACGAAGTTCTTGTCTCTACTGTTGATGTAAGCCTTGTCGTCCAGCAGATGGAATTTCTTATAGAGTTTTCCATTCTTGCTGAACAGGTAGGCGTTTCCCTTCTTGTCGTAAAGAAACTCATAGGATTTGAGAAAAAATTTCGACATGGCATTCGGTATCTGGATGGCTGGCTTGTGGAAGATGCCGGTTTTCAGGTTCATGGCGAAAGTTTCTTCCTGGGTAAAGATATACCATTCTCCCTGCCAGAAGAAGGAGGCGCGCGATTTACCCACATATCCCACCATGGATGGAAGATGGGATTTCCGGACGAGTTTGCCCGAGTTGTCATAAAGGAAGGCATCGCCCTTGTCGGTCAGCACGGCAATATGATTGCCGTCAGTAGTCAGGGTGATGATATGCTGGTTCTTGAGCTTCAGATGGCTCTTGCCATCAGGGGTGATGCGGTTAAGACCTTTATCGGATGCGATCCATACATTCTGTTTGGCGTCTTCTGTCATCTGTAGCTGATGATCGCCTATCAGTTTGCCATTCTTTGTAGTATAATCTGTGGCTTGAAACTTTCCGTTGCTATAAGTCAGGTATCTGGCTCCGAAATCTTCAGAAAAGAGCCACATACCATTCTGGCTCTTGAATCGGTTTTTCAAGAGCGTAGCATTCTCCTTATCGAAATAATCGGAAAAATGAGCTGTTTCCAGGTCGAAGCAGCAGAGGATGTTGGATGGATTGTAGCCCCAGATGAGTCCGTGTTTCTCGTCGTTGATGAGCTGTGAGATGGAGTGGTGGGGCTTTTGTCCGGAGTTCTTGCTGAGATTGGTGAAGTTGATAAATTGATTAGGGTGTCCAGTTCCATGTTCTCGTTTTTGATTATGTTTTAGCAACTTAGCACACTGTAAATCAGTAAATTAAGCACAAAATATAAGACAAATTTAACTATCAAAAAGTCTGATGTAGATTCGCACAAGATTATAGTTTATTTAGCGAATGATTATCAATGACTTAGATGGTTATTACATTGTTTTTGATACTAAAAACTGGAACACAGAACTGGACACCCTATAAATTGATAGCCGTCATATCTGCTCACTCCGTTCGGCGTTCCGAACAGATGAATCCGTCTCTGTCCTGGATGATGTCGTTCACCGTATTGCACGACAGACCGTCCTTAGCCGAGAGTCGTTTCCCGTCCAGTTTGATGCTGCCGGATGCCTGTAGAGGCATCAGCCAAAAACAGATGAATCCTACTATATATAATAAGGTGTAGAATGTCTTTTTGTTTCTTTTCATTTGATAGGTCGTTTGATTCTTCTGCAAAAATACGATAAAATCCTTAGACTGCAAAACAAAAAGAAAGAGAAAATGTAATGTGAAAAACAAAAAATGGGCAAAAGTCAAAAAATAAAGGTGAATGGTCAAAATATAAAGTATAGTCGGCAAGAATAAGTGTATTTTTGCTTTGACATCTCCCGGTAGAAGGTATCGCTTTTTTCTTCTCATACAGAAAACTGTAAGAATGGAATAATGGAGAATTGTATGATAGTTCGCTTCTTCGGATAATATTACTAGGTAGATGAAGCGGATTATGTGTACTTTTGTAGCAGAATATAAAACAATAAACAACTATCATCATGCAAATCAAACAAATGTTATTTCCGATGATGAGTATGGAGCTGAGTATGGCTCCCTGCTCTCATCTCCATGCACAAGTGCAGACTCCGGTATCGCAGATGGAGAAGCTGGACCGTGGCCTGGTGGCTTTGCCTGCCCAGGACAAGGGAATCTTCCTCAGCTGGCGATTGCTGGGTACGGACAGCAAGAACGTATGCTTCGACATAGAAAGAGATGGAAAGATTATCGCCCATCAGGTGAAGCTGACCAATTATACAGACCGGAAAGGTTCTGCTGCCAGCAGCTATCGAATCATCACTTATCAGAAGGAACCCAGGATGGATGCTCCGGCTGAAAGAGAAGTTTCGAAGGCGGTGAAGCCATGGAATGATCTCTATCGCTCCCTGCCCATCAACCGTCCTGCCGGCGGTGTCACTCCCGATGGAAAATCCTATGAATATACCCCCAACGACTGTAGCGTGGGCGATGTGAATGGAGACGGAGAATACGAAATCATCCTGAAATGGGACCCGACCAATGCCCATGACAATTCGCATGACGGCTATACGGGAGAGGTCATCTTCGACTGCTACAAGCTCGACGGAACCCAACTCTGGCGCATCAATCTGGGTAAGAATATCCGTGCCGGTGCCCACTATACCCAGTTCCTGGTCTATGATTTCGACGGCGATGGCAAGGCAGAAATGGTCTGCAAGACATCGGCGGGTTCGGTAGATGCCAGGGGCAGGTTTGTGAGCGATGCGGCTACGGATGACGGAATCCGCTCCATCGACAACCATGCCGACTATCGCAATTCCAGAGGTCGCATTATGACCGGTCCTGAACTGCTGACGGTCTTCCATGGCGAAACCGGAAAGGCGATGCATACCATCTGGTACCAGCCCAACCGAGCCTTCGGTACAGGCAATCAGGTGGAAGAGGGGGAGCATCTGGAGAACGGATTCCCTGCCTATTCTTCTGTATGGGGCGACAAGGCAAACTATGGCAACCGTGGCGAGCGATACCTGGCTGGCGTGGCTTTCCTGGAGGGTGCCGACAAGAAGCCGAGTGCCGTGATGTGCCGTGGCTATTATACCCGCTCTTATCTCTGGGCGGTAGATTTCGATGGAAAGGAACTCAAGACCAAATGGCTCCATGCTTCGCTGACTCCCAACGACTGGAAGGTGACCGATGCCGACGGAAAGGTGCTGAAGGAAGCTCATGGATGTAAGGCAACTGCCTATGCCCAGGGAGCGCACAGTCTGGCTGTGGGCGATGTGGACGGAGACGGATGTGACGAAATCACATACGGTTCGGCTGCCATCAACCATGACGGAACCTTGTTGTATTCTACCGGATTGGGACATGGCGATGCGCAGCATCTTGCTGACCTGGATCCCGACCGTCCGGGCTTGGAATATTATATGGTACACGAAGAATATCCTTACGGTTCTGACCTGCGGGATGCGAGAACAGGCGAAATCCTGTTCCGTACACTCGATAAGGATGATACCGGAAGAGGAGTGGCTGCTGATATCGATTCCAGGCATAGGGGATATGAATATTGGTGTTCGGATGCTCCTGTTGTAAGAGACATCAAGGGTAAGACAGTTTCGGCAGAAACATCTTTGTCCTATAAGAAGAATCATGAAACTGATCATTTCAGAAGTAATGAGAAAACGAGTTTCAGAGCTGTGTCCGGAATGCCGGCAATGAACTTCCGGATCTATTGGGATGGTGACTTGCAGGATGAACTTTTGACAAACGGACGTCCTCCCCATTTTCCTCCTTATCTCCAGAAATGGAACGGCAGCGAGGCGGTGGCTTTACCTTTGAGCAATGGCAAGCAAATGTATGAGATGGGCAACTCGGTGAGTTGCAACTGGTCGAAAGCGACCCCGAATCTGCAGGCTGATCTCTTTGGCGACTGGCGAGAGGAAGTCATCTATTGGGATAAGAGCGATGCATCGCATCTCAATATCTTCACCACCAATATCCCTACGGAATATCGGGTTCCAACCCTGAGGCACGATCATATCTACCGTATGGGAGTGGCATGGCAGAATGTAGGCTATAACCAGCCTCCGCATCTGGGATATTATCTGCCCAATCATGCAGAGAAGATTCTGAAATAAGAATTTGAAATAAAAAAAGAGAATCAGATGAAATACAGATTCTTCTGATACGTTTATAAGATATAAGGAATTACAGAGAATTAGAATATAAAGCGATAAAGGATATGAAAAGAATATTATTCGCCATTTCATTGATGGCGGCAACAACAGCTTCTTTTGCCCAGGTGGCAAAACCAATGGAAGATGTCAACAAAGTTATCGACAATACCGTAGATAGCCTGAACAAGGCGATGACCGCCCGAATCCAGCCGGGAACCAGTCGCAAGGGAAATAATCCGGTACTCTTCCTGATAGGTAACTCTACCATGCGCAATGGCACACTGGGTAATGGTAACAACGGTCAGTGGGGCTGGGGATACTACGAGCACGAGTTCTTCGATGCCAACAAGATTACGGTAGAGAACCAGGCGCTCGGAGGTATGAGCAGCCGTACCTTCTACAACCGTCTGTGGCCGGATGTGCGCAAGGGCATCAAGGCTGGTGACTGGGTAATCATCTCCATCGGTCATAACGACAATGGTCCTTACGATAGCGGAAGAGCTCGTGCCAGCATCCCTGGCATCGGCAAGGATTCGCTCAATGTCACCATCAAGGAGACGGGCGTGAAGGAAACCGTCTATACCTACGGCGAATACATGCGCAAATACATCAACGACTGCAAGGCTCTGGGTGCTCATCCTATTCTGATGTCGCTGACTCCACGTGATGCCTACGATGAGAATGATAAGATTGTCCGGGTCAACAAGACCTTCGGATTGTGGGCAAAGCAGGTGGCTGAGCAGGAAGGCGTTCCTTTTGTAGATCTGAACGAGATTTCGGCAGCCAAGCTCGATAGCTATGGTCATTGGAAGGAGAAATATCATTTCTTCACAGACCATATCCATACTTCCCGCTTCGGCGCGATGATGAATGCCCGTTCGGCTGCTGAGGGATTGGCAGAGAGCAAGGACCCAAGTCTGGCTCCTTTGCAGGCGATGATGATCAATGTGGCTTTGCCGGTAGAGAATTTCAAGCGCGAACCGGGCAAACCTGTTGTCTTCTTCACAGGCGACAGTACTGTGAAGAATGCCGATAAGGAAGAAGACGGCATGTGGGGCTGGGGCTCTCAGGCTTATACCATCTTCAATCCTAAGAAGATTACCTGCGTAAATGCAGCCAAGGCGGGTCGCAGTTCCCGTTCTTATCTTAATGAAGGAAGATGGGAGAAGGTATATAACAGTCTTCAGCCAGGCGACTATGTGCTCATCGAGTTCGGTCATAATGATATCTGTTCCTTGACAGATAAGAAGATGCGCGGTTCCATTCCTTGTGCCAAGGATACCTGTCATGTTTATCAGATGGAAGAGAGCAAGCAGTATGAGGTGGTTTATTCTTTCGGCTGGTACCTGAAGAAGTTCATCCAGGATGTGCGTGAGAAGGGAGCTACTCCAATTCTCGTTTCCCTGACTCCTCGCAACGAGTGGGCTCATGGCAAGATGGAGCGTCGTAACAATAGCTACGGAAAGTGGTATCGTGAGGTGGTAGCCGAAACGGGCGTTGCTTTCCTCGACCTCCACAACATCGCTGCTGATTCTTACGATAAGATAGGTAAGGAAAAGGTGAAGGCTTATTACAAGAAAGATCATACACACACCAGTCTGAAGGGTGCACGGCACAATGCAAGGTGCGTGGCTAAGGGGTTGAAGAAGATGAAGAGTCCATTGGCAAAATATTTGAAATAAGAAAAACCTGAGCCGTGATAAAATAAAATGCCCGTTTTCGGGTTTATAAATATAAAAACAAAGGTTTGAAAACGTTATGAATAATAAGATTTCTAAAATAGGAATGCTCAGTGCGCTGGCGTTATCTTGTACTCTCACGATGGGAGCGCGAGATATCGTACAGCGCACTGCTCATTATATGCCCGAAGGTAATGCCTTCGTCTGTGTGAATGGCAGCAGCCGTTATACCCGTGCTCTCTATGGCAGTACGGCTGAATGGCGGTTAGAAACCAGCGACCGCCCTGTCTTTGCCACCTACAAGAAGAACCAGACGGGCAATATCCGCTTCCGGATTTCGAATGGGGAACAGATGATGTGGCTCGATGAGGCTGAATACTGCAAGGCGAGTTATGAGGCAGGACGCCGTAACTATCTCCTGCAAGACAGGCGATGGGGAAAGGGTGAACTCGATATTTCCGTCCTGGCTTTTCCTGATACAGAAGGAGCTGTCTGGCGTTTTATCGTTCGTGGATTCGATAACAGAAAACTGAAGGTAGAGGCAGTCTTGAGCCAGACCGCTGTTCCTAAACCAGTCCGTTCGGGTGATATCGGAAGTTTCCTGAAACCAGGAACCTTTGAACCAGCCACATCAGAAACGTCAGTTCTCGGGTCTGTATCCAGGCTTTCTCCCGGTTCCATCTTTTATTTCTCGGTAGATGGAGAAAACCAGCTTTCTACTGCTGAAAATGCGAAGATGCAGTCCCGGTATGATGCAGCAGAGCAATGGCGTAACAAACTTGCTTCATCTGTCGTCTTCCATACCCCCGATGCCTATATCAATCCGATAGGTGGCGCTCTGGTCATGGCTGCCGATGGTGCCTGGGACGGGAAAGTTTGGCAGCATGGAGCTGTGGGCTGGCGCATGTCTTTGCCCGGCTGGCGAGGTGCCTATATGGGCGATTTCCTCGGCATGCAGGATAGACAGCGTATCCATTTTGCTGCATACGCCAAAAGTCAGGTAACCGATGTGCCGGTTACCGAACCGCATCTCATGGACGAGAAGAACAACCTGGCGCGCGGTACCTATAAATGGGGTACTCCTATGTATAGTAACGGCTATATCTGCAGAAATCCGGAGAAGAACAACCAGTTTCATCATTACGACATGAACCTTGTGTTTATCGATGAACTGCTTTGGCACTTCCAGTTTGATGCAGATACGGCTTATATGCGCAAGATGTGGCCTGTCATCAAGAGTCATCTAGCTTGGGAAAAGCAGGCTTGGGATCCCGACAATGATGGCCTTTATGATGCTTATTGCTGTATCTGGGCGAGCGATGCCCTGCAATACAACAGCGGTGCCGTGACCCATTCTTCCGCCTATAACTATCGGGCTAATCTTCTGGCAGCTCGCATCGCCGGAATCATCGGTGAGAATCCGGGGCCTTATCGGGAGGAAGCTGATAGAATTCTGAAAGCTATGAACGAAAGATTATGGCTGAAGGATTCCGGGCATTGGGCTGAGTATCAGGATTTCATGGGCTTGAAGCGTGTGCATCGGGATGCGGCTCTTTGGAGCATCTATACTCCGATAGATTGTGGAGTGGGAACTCCTGTACAGAACTATCAGGCAACCAGATATATCGACCGGCATATTCCGCACATCCCTTATATATATAATAAGGTGGAATATCAGACCCTGAGCACTTCTGACTGGGCTCCTTACGAATGGAGCATCAACAATGTGGTGATGGCTGAAGTGATGCATACCGTTCTGGCTTACTATCAGGCGGGAAGAACGGAAGAGGCTTATCAGTTGCTGAAGGCAAATATTCTCGACTTCATGTATCTTGGTAGCAGTCCTGCCAACTTCGGACAGTTATCGAAGATGGATGTTGCCACAGGTGAAGGCTATCGTGATTTTGCCGATGTTACCGGCATCTCGTCCCGTGCCCTTATCCAAGGCTTGTATGGTATCACACCTAACGCTTTGGAGGGTGAGTGTATCCTCCGTCCGGGATTTCCTGCTACCTGGGATAGTGCTTCGGTGCATACTCCTTATCTCGATTATTCGTTTAAGCGGGTGAACGGGAAGGAAATTTTCGAAATCAGACAGAATTTCAAGCAGCCTTTGAAGATTGTGATTCGTCAGAATATGGGAGAAGGAAAGTATCTGGATACTGCTTTCTCTACCGAAAAGGTACAGCATATTGAATTGCCGGTAGTCAAGCCTGAGAAAGAAGAGAAAAGAACGTTGGAATGCGCATATACGTTGGCGGAAAGCATCGCAGAGCAATCTGTAGATGTCTGGGCTTCTACCAAGGGCGTGGGTAACGACTTTGACGAAGTAAAACCGGAAGAGTGCCGATGGGTGAACATGAACAAGGTGTTTAATGCAAACGTAAGCGACATCTTCAAGAACCAGTATCTATCGCCTCGTTCGCCATATACTACACTCTGTGTGCCAACCCAGGGCATCGGCGACTGGTGTTCTACCAAGAAGACGGCTCATGTTGATGATACGAAGTTCAGAAGTCTTATCAAGGATGGTGTGTTCTGGGCACACGTAGATGGCGATTTGCCGTTCCGCTCTCCAAAGGAAGGTAAGAATATCGTTTATACTTCTCTCTGGGACAACTATCCGGACAGCATCTCTGTCATGTTGAGAGGCAAGGCTTCTCATGCTTATCTCCTGATGGCTGGTTCTACCAATCCGATGCAGTATGCTATAGAAAATGCAGTGGTAAGAGTAGAATATGCTGATGGAACCAGGGATGAACTGATGCTGACTCCACCGATTAACTGGTGTCCAATAGAGCAGGATTTTTTGGAGAATGCCACTGCCTTCCCGCAGCCGGAACTTCGTCCTTATCGCATAGGTCTGGCATCGGGCAAGGTGAGTCGTCATCTCTTCCGTGATCTTCATCTGGAAGTCAACAAAAACATGGCAGATGTGCCTGGTTTCAAGAAAGCCGTGGCAGAAATAGAGGGTGGAGCTGCGATATTGCTCGACATGCCTCTGGATGCAAGGAAGAAATTGAAGCGTTTCACTTTAAGGGCGCTGAGCAACGAGGTGGTTGTCGGATTAATGGGAATTACCCTGCAGAAATAGACAGGAATAATAGTTTTTGAACGATTTTTATATAAGAAGGATAAAAAGCATAATATCTTTTTGTCCTTTTTATGTATCTTTGCTCTCGAAATTCAATCATAGCCAAGATGAATGACAACAACAGAAAAAATAATTTATATGAAAACTAGAAATTTTTTATTTACCAGCCTGCTGGCGCTAGCTTCTACTGTAGCCGTCAATGCCCAGACTTTTGATATTGATATGTTGAAGGTGCAGCCTGTCTATTCCGCAGAGAAGGGGCAGGGATATGACATCGTGGCTGCACCAAAAGCTAAGAGTAATGCCCCTTTCTTCTATTCTGTGAAGGTGGCAGATGGCAACTATAAGGTCACCGTGGTGCTCGGTTCTAAGAAGAAAGCAGGCAGGACTGTGGTTCGTGCCGAGAACCGAAGACTGATGCTCGATGAGGTGAGTACCAGGAAGGGGGAGTTCAAGACTTTCTCCTTCGTCGTGAACAAGCGTTCTCCTTATATTACCGATAAAATGAACGTAAAAATCAAACCTCGCGAGAAGGAGACGTTTACCTGGGATGAGAAGCTGACCTTGGAGTTTACTGGTGCTGCTCCAGCTGTAAAGAGCATCAAGGTGGAACCGGCTCCTGCTGAAACCACTACCGTTTTCCTCTGCGGCAACTCTACGGTAGTAGATCAGTTTACAGAGCCATACGCTTCCTGGGGACAGATGATTACCCGATGGTTCGGGCCGAAGGTAGCTATCTCTAACCATGCCGAAAGCGGATTGACTGCAGGTTCTTTCCTCGCATCCAACCGTCTGGACAAGGTATTGGCGATGATGAAGAAGGGCGATTATGTCATCTGTGAGTTCGGACACAACGACCAGAAGGAGAAGTATGCAGGCAGTGGTGCTTGGTATAATTTCTCTTTCAATCTGAAGAAATTCATCGACGAGGTACGCAAGAAGGGTGGCAACATCATCTTCGTAACTCCTACCCAGCGCCGCCGTTTTGATGATGCTACCCATAGCAAGATTCTGGAAACTCATGGCGATTATCCTGATGCCATGAGAACTGTGGCGAAGCGAGAGGGCGTGCCTGTGATAGAACTTCACGATATGACCCGCACTTTCTTCGAGACTTTGGGTTACGAGAACAGTAAGAAGTCGCTGGTTCACTATCCGGCAAATACTTATCCCAACCAGCCTAAGGCCCTGGAGGATAACACCCACTTCAATCCATACGGAGCCTACGAGGTGGCTAAGATGGTTGTGATGGGTATGAAGCTGCTCAATCTGCCTATCGTGAAGTATCTTCGTGCAGACTGGAAGGATTTCAATCCTGCCCAGCCAGATGATTTCAAAAAGTTCGTGTGGTATCCATCCGTGAATCAGGATGTAACCAAGCCAGACGGAAATTAATAAAATGAATTTGAAATGAATAAAAAGACAATACTTTTCGCCTCGTTGCTATTGGGTGGTTTGCCTTTGATGGGAACCCTTTCGGCTGATGCAGCGGTGCGCGATACAATCAGTATCAACCAGGGATGGCAGTTCCATCGCGGAGATGTGAAGAATATAGATGAATTGAAAACAACTCAGGGGGATGATGACGTGGTAAATCTGCCTCATGATTTTCTGATCGGTCAGGACTGGGTGGCTCCTGATGCCAGCGAACGTCCTGACAATAGTGATGCCGGAAGCAATGTGCGCAGCCGATTGAGTCCGCGTGGCTTTAAGGAGATGGGCATCGGCTGGTATCGCTATCAGTTGACTCCGAAGGATGAATGGAAGGGAAAGCGCATCGTGCTCGATTTCCAGGGCATCATGCTGGTGGGAGATGTCTATCTAAATGGAAAGCGTATCGGAGGTACCGATTATGGGTACCTCGGTTTCGATATCGACCTCAGTAAACTCTTGAAATGGGGCGAGGCTAACGAGATAACTGTCAAAGCAGATACCCGCAATCCTAACAATTCCCGTTGGTTTACGGGTGCCGGTCTCTATCGTGATGTCAATCTCATCATCACCGACAAGAATCTGTTCTTCCCCCGCCATCCGCTCTTTATCCGCACCCAGGATAACAAAGAGGTGAAAATCAAGGCAGAGATTATCAACCAGCAGAAGCTGGCAAAAGGACAGGGAAAGGCTGTTATTCCTGTAGAGGTTCGTATTCTGGATGCCGATGGCAAGGTGGTGGCTCAACAGAAGAATAACATCGATTTCAATGCCAAATGGCGTGATAGAGAATATGAGTTGCCTGCCATCTCTCTGGAGAATGCCCAACTGTGGTCGCCAGATACACCTTATTTATATACTGCCGAGGTGACACTTTATGACAACGAAGGCAACATTGCTGACCAGATTAAGGAGCCGTTTGGTGTGCGCACCATCGAAATGAATCCGGAGAAGGGCTTGCTCGTGAATGGCAAGAAGGTCTTGCTGAAGGGGTATGCCAACCATCATACCCTCGGTGCCTTGGGTGCTGCTGCTTATCCGCGTGCCATCGAGAAGCGGCTGAAACTGATGAAGGAATTCGGCATGAACCATATCCGCACCTCTCATAATCCCTATAGCGAGGACTTTCTGAAACTCTGCGATAAGTATGGCATCTTGGTGGTGGATGAACTTTATGATAAGTGGCTCACCCAGTATGCCGGAGGCAGAGTGGAATGGGAGAGCCTCTGGCAGAAGGATATTCCGGAGTGGGTGAAGCGAGACAGAAATCATCCGTCGGTCATCCTCTGGAGTCTGGGAAATGAATTGCAGCAATATAGCAACCTGCCTTTCAACGATTGGGGCGTTACGGCTTATAAACTTCAGAAGGAGTTGCTGCACCGTTATGACGATACCCGACTCACCACCGTGGCGATGCATCCCCGTTATCGCAACCTGGAGACTGATTCTATCCCTGCCGATCTGGCGGTGGCAACCGAGGTAAACTCCTACAACTATCGCTATATGTACTTCCCTGGTGATATGAAGCGTTATCCTGAAAAGACCTTCTATCAGAGTGAGGCGAGTGTGGCTGCGATGGGACCAAACTTCTATGAGATGGACCGTGACAAGGTGTTGGGTCTGGCTTATTGGGGAACCATCGATTACCTGGGCGAGAGTATGGGATGGCCTGTCAAGGGATGGAACCAGGGTGTGTTCGATCTTTCTCTCCAGCCAAAGCCGGATGCTTATTTCGTGAAGAGTATGTTCTCAGAAGAACCTGTCGTGCATATCGGAATCATCGAAAAGTCGGGTGGCAACATCCAGTGGAATGGCATCAATGTTTCTGCTGGAAAACTCTCAGAAAACTGGAACCGTGAGGTAGGCGAGAAGGTTTCGCTCTACACTTATACCAATGCAGATGAGGTGGAACTCTTCCTCAACGGTAAGAGTCTGGGAGTAAGAAAGAACAGCGAAGCCCCTAAACTCCGTGCCCGCATCAAATGGGATGACATCGCCTATGCACCGGGTGTGCTTCTGGCTGTAGCTAGAAAGAACGGCAAGGTGGTGGCTCGCCATCAGATAGAGACTACGGGCGAGGCTGTGGCTCTGAAGCTGGTTCCGGATATAGAGACCTGGCATGCTGATGGTAAGGATCTGATGCATGTTCGCATCTATGCCGTGGATAAAAAGGGCAGAAGAGTGCTGAACGTGAAGGATGCCAAGGCATTCGACAAGTTAACCTTCACCGTGAAGGGCGATGCGAATATCGTGGCGGTGGATAATGGAAACATCGCATCTGATGAGCTTCATATCGGAAAGACCCAGTTGGAGAAGTCCATCCAGCGTCATCTCTTTCAGGGATCCGCCCTCGTGATATTGCGCGCCGGTGATAAGCCGGGAAAGATAGAACTCTCGGTAGCGGGAGAAAAGATGAAAGCCAAGAAACTGGTTTTGAATACGAAATAAATATGATACTAAGAAAGGTCGCCAAAATGCTGGCGATCTTTTTTTAGTTGATTTACTTCGCTATATCCGTCGAAATTCGACGTAACTGATATAGTTTCGACGGATTGGCTTAAGTTTCGACGGAAAAACATTGCTTTTCGTCGAAATTTGAGATATTCGTATATACTATCTCGCTTGGCACCTTCACAGCCTGCATTGCTGAGATACTGTAGAACCATTTGACGCAAATCGGTTGTGCCTTTTTCTTATCATATTATTTTCTGTGTTTAACTAAAAATAAAAGGATAAAAAACATCTATCTGATAATCAAGTTATTGTAAATCTATTAACAAAAATTTATTTTTCGGTTATTTTTTTTATTAGCCATTAAATTAAATAGTATCTACAATCTACACGAGCGCCTTTCTTCGCTATTTCGGTTCCGACCATAGAATAAACAAACTTGCGAATTTCTTTGATTTCAACATCAGGCATTCTACTTGCCATTGTCTTCCGCCAGGCGTCCCCCGGATTTGCAATCCGGCGTTAAAAAATGTTCGACCAATTTATTTTGCGGATTTAAAATCCGCTTCTTTTTTGCTTGTTGACGGGATTGCAAATCCCAGGGTTTAATAAGTTGAACATTTTTTTACAGCGGATTTCAAATCCGCTGGGATGCCTAGCGGTGGATATCCGGGATATACTAATAAAGGTCACCAGCATTTTGGCGACCTTTTTTAGTATTCTTTGTTTTCTCTTTATTTTCTGAATTTCTTTTTGAACCATTGGTTGAATGCCACGTAGGCACTGATTTCCTCCTGGTGCTGAGGTTCAGCGAAGGTGAGGACATTGCCCGATGAATCTCCGTGCTGGTCTGGGAAGATAATCATCAGGTTCGTGCCCGAGAAGAAGCGGGTTAGCTCTTCCGGCAATCGCTCTAATGCCGACTTGTGGGAAACGGTTCCCTTTCGGGCTGTCACCACCACAAAGAGATGGTTCTTGCTCATGTGGGAGGCAAGCTGAGGCATCTCGTTCCAATGCTGCATCAGGGTGTATTCGGCACGTACATCCTGATGTCGGTTGGTGATGTACTCATTGATGAGTGCCAGGGTCTCCTCCCTGCCGTGGAACTGGATGCGGCAATCCAGATTGCCTGACAGGCGCGCCAGTCGCTCTACCCAGCGGTAGAAACCCGGTTCAAATTCTGCCCTCGATGGTACTGCCACCTGTATTCGGCGAATGGTATTGAGCGGCTGCTTGATGCGTGCCATGATGATCTGACGGCTCAGACCATTGAAGAGACTCTGATGAAACTCTCCCCAGAACTTAGGCGAAACCTCCGGATGCATGTGCATGCCGATGATGATTTCGGAACACTGGAACTCGTTGAAGGCATGCTTGATGCCGTTGGCGATGTTGGCAGCAATGCGAACCTGCGTCTGCGTCATCACGTCGGTGGCTGCGGCAAGCTGACTGCAATGATCCAGGAGCTGTCGGCCCTGTTCCTGCTTGTATCGCATATCCTTGTCATCATACACTACGTTCAGGCAGACCAGTCCTCTGTTCAGCTTCTGGTTTCTCACTAGGAAGGCGAGACTCATCAGATTATCGGCATATTCCGGGTACTTCACCGGTATGAGAATCTTCTCATCGCTTGCCTTCTTGGTATCCTCGGCATCTGGAAGCTCCTTGTCGCGGAGGATAATCTTTCTGGAACTCCAGTCGGTGAGCATCGAAGAGATGACGCAGGTGCAGAGAATCATCATCACCACACCATTCAGCATGTCATCGTTGACCAGATAGGTGTTCGGACCCACCAGGAGGTTCATACCCACCATCACCATGGCGATACTGCCGGCGGCATGGGCAGAAGTCAAACCGAACATCATGTGACCCGATGACAGCGGCAACCGGAATCCGAAGCAGGCGGCATAGGCAGCGATGGCTTTTCCCAAGGTTCCGAAGAACACGATGCAGAAGATGACCCAAAGGATATGACTGCCCTGGAAAAGCAGTCCCACGTTGATGAGCATGCCCACACCTATCAAAAAGTAAGGGATGAAGAGCGCATTGCCCGTAAACTCCAGTCGGTTCATCAGCGGAGACACGTGCGGGATATACCTATTTAATATCAGACCAGCGAAGAAGGCACCGAACACGCCCTCGATGCCCACCATCTGCGAGAGAGCCGCACTCATGAAGAGCATCGCCATCACGAAGATAAACTGCATCACCGAATCGCTGTACCGGCGCAGAAACCATCTCGTGAGTCGCGGTATCAGGAATATCATTACTCCGCAGTATGCGGCAAACTTGGCGGTGAAGAGTACCCAGAAGAGCAGACCATCGTGACTGGAGAATGAGGCGACGAGACCCGCCAGCATGATGAGGGCTATCAGGAGCGAAAGCATGCTGGAACCCACGCTCAGCGTAACGCTCGGTTTCTGCTGCAGACCATATCTGGAAACAATAGGATAGGCTATCAGGGTATTGGAAGCCATGATGCAGCTCAGCAGAAACGATGCCCTGGTGGAATAGTGCAGTAACCAGATGCTCATGCCGAAGGTGAGGAAGAAGGGAACGAAGCAGGTGAGCAGACCATAGATGATAAGCCGCGATTTGTTTTTCTTCATACCCTCCATGTCCATTTCCAGGGCGGCGAGGAACATAATGTAGTAGAGTCCCACCTTGCCGAACAGCTCGAAAGATGCATCTCGTTCCAGAATGTTCAGTCCGTATTTGCCTATGAGCACACCTGCCAGCACCATTCCGATGATGTGCGGGATACGGAGTTTACCCATGATGATAGGGGCAAAGAGGATGATGAGGAGCACTACGAAGAATATCAACGTAGGGTCTGTGATAGGGAAGTATTGAGCGATATGGAACATAGGCTTTCTTCTTTTTTGTTATACTTAAAGAGGGATTTCTGCATCAGCATTCATCCCTCCCTTTCTGTTTTTGACTGCAAAAGTACGAATAAATCTTGAAAGCACAAAGTTTTTCTGCCCTTATCCTACAATCATGGTGATATTTTTGCAATTTGTGAACCCGAAAACGGGTGCACCGCTGCCTATTGGCATCACAACCGATTGTTTCTGAGTAAGCAGCTCTGATATAACTCAATTCTAGGCATACACAAATGCAATACATTTTGCAATACATATATATAGAGATAAAGAAGTAGAAAGAGTTTTCATCAAGGTAAAAGTTTATATTTAGGTTTAAATTGCAGTTTTATTATCTCAAAAGATAAGTAGGATTTTAGGTTCGGTTTATGAAAAGTGAAGCCTGCCGGCAGTGATGCCGACAGGCTTCTGCGTTTACTGCTTCCTCAAACTATACTTGCCGTGCTTGTCGAACACGAGCCAATAGAGCACAGGCAGGATGGTGGCGATGAGTA
>OLVY01000976.1_pt1 | contig 19504 bp, 7 predicted proteins | sample 1674261 | NCBI WGS metagenome assembly OLVY01 (sample SAMEA103958155, study PRJEB25191) | human gut metagenome | biome: human-associated habitat [ENVO:00009003]; feature: intestine environment [ENVO:2100002]; material: feces | place: Germany | collected 2013/2015
ACCTTATTATATATGCAAAAAAGTATGTACTTTGTGCTGAAATGTATAAAAAAACAAATATTCGGATAATAATAATGATACTTGAACGATTTTATTATATGAAAAACAAGGTTATTTGATAGTTTTGCAGCAGAAATCCTTTTAGAATAGGATTTGCAACTAACAAAGCGAGATCATCAATCGCAAAGCAAGATAATTGAAATCCTAAAAAACAACATTATTCTAAAGCTGGAAACAAGATGGTCGAACCGAAAAAAATAAAATCTTAACGTCATAATAAACAAAATGAATAACAAGCTATTTATGAAAAGTTCGGCAGTGCCTGCAACTTTGTTTTGCACGGCATTGATGCTTGCCCCTCTTTGCAGAGGCGCAGGTTCTGCTAAAGCGACTACGGCTATAGCTCAGCAAACAGGTATCGTAAAAGGTACAGTGGTTGATGCCAATGGTGAAGCCGTTATTGGAGCTAGTGTTATCATCGAGGGACAGAAAGTTACCCAGGGTACAGTAACAGACTTTGATGGTAACTTCTCTCTCAACGTGAAGCCAGGTGCCAAGTTAAAGATCAGTTACATTGGATTCGTATCCCAGACTGTGGTTGCCAAAAACGGCATGCAGGTGGTCTTGAAAGAAGAGGCTACTTCCCTCAAGGCTGTAGAAGTGGTTGCCTATGGTGTACAGAAGAAGGTTACTGTTACCGGTGCCATCTCCAGCGTGAAGAGTGAGGATTTGGTCCGCACTTCCGTAGGTTCTGTCAATAACGTGCTCGGTGGTCAGCTTTCGGGTGTGACAACCGTACAGTATTCTGGTGAGCCTGGTAGCGATGCTGCAGAGATTTTCGTTCGCGGTAAGGCTACTTGGGGTGATTCGCAGCCTCTTATCCAGGTGGATGGTGTGGAGCGAACCATGGCAGATATTGACCCAAATGAAATCGAGAGTGTTACAGTATTGAAGGATGCTTCTGCGACTGCCGTGTTCGGTGTTCGTGGTGCCAATGGTGTTGTCCTTATTACTACCAAGCGTGGTGCTCAGGGCAAGGCCAAGATTAATGTGTCAACTTCCTGGACCGCTCTTGCTCCTACTAAAATGGTGGAGCAGGCTAGCTCTTACGAGTATGCCAACTTCTATAATCAGATGTCTCTGAATGATTATTGGATGCGTGCAAACAAAAGTGTGGCAATTGGCAAATATCCAGATTTGGATGCATATACTGCTGAGCACACTTTCTCTAACAGTTTCTCTGAGGGCATCATTCAGAAGTTTGCCACTGGCTCAGACCCTATCCGTTTCCCAAGTACCAAGTGGGCTGATTACATCATGAAGGATGTAACGCTTCAGCAGCAGCACAACTTGAATATCTCGGGTGGAACTGATCGTGTGAAGTACTTTATCTCTGCAGGTTATTACTCTCAGGATGGTCTTTTCAAGGAGTTTGATGCTGGATACAACTATGGTTATCAGTATCATCGTTTCAACTACCGTTCTAACCTCGACCTCAAGGCAACCAAGACTACAACCTTGTCGTTCAATGTGGCAGGTAACGTGAGCAATGCTGATAAACCTTATACAGGTTCTGGTGCAGCCGGCTTGATTAAGCAGATTTATTATGCAACCCCATTCTCCAGCCCTGGTATCGTGGATAATAAGTTGGTTTATTGTACTGCCGACTATGATGATCAGAAGTTGCCGTTCGTAGGTAATGCAGGTATGGGTTACTATGGCAATGGATTCATGCAGACCAATATCAATAAGATTCAGATGGACCTCGTTCTCGACCAGAAACTTGACTTCATAACCAAGGGATTGAGTTTCAAGGCAAAGGGATCTTATAACTCTGCCTATACCATTAATAAGCAGGGTAAGAGCGTCGTGGCTTCATTCAATCCGCTCATACAGTATGAGAAAGATGATCAGGGCCAATTCATCTTGGATGCAGAAGGTAACAAGAAAATAATCTTAAATGCTGATGGTACACCATATATTGTATATCGTCAGAATGGCAATGATACAGATCCTTCTTATTCTGCATCTCAGGCTAAGGCACGTGACTGGTATCTGGAGGGTAGCTTCAACTATTCCCGTGTATTCGATAAGCATACCGTTAATGCACTGCTCCTTTACAACCAGTCGAAGCAGTATTACTATTCTAACAGTTCTTATCCGGATGTACCTCGTTCTTACGTAGGTCTTGTGGGTCGTGTTACTTACGATTATGCCAGCCGATATATGGCAGAGTTCAACATGGGTTACAACGGCTCGGAGAACTTTGCGCCAGGCAGACGCTTCGGTGTCTTCCCTGCGGGTTCTGTGGGATGGATTCTCAGCGAGGAGAAGTTCTGGAAACCAATTTCCAAGGTGGCATCTTTCTTCAAGATCCGTGCATCTTGGGGTCTCGTTGGTAACGATAAGACCAAGGATGCTATCCGATTCATGTATCTTGCTGACCCATATATCACTGGTTCTTATGGATTGACCAATAATATGTCCAACTGGGCAGATACATACGGTTATCTCTTCGGTAATGCGCAGTCGGGTACTGTTCAGGGAACCTCTTCTGTAGCAGGTGCATACGAGGCTATCAAGAACAACCCTGATATTGGTTGGGAGAAGGCGTTCAAGCAGGATTATGGTTTCGACCTGTATTTCTTCGGTGACCGCTTTAAGACTACTTTCGATTATTACCGTGAGCATCGTACCGATATCCTTGTTCGTGATGAAACAGTTCCTTCAACCATCGGTTTCACTATGCCTTATACCAATGCCGGTGAGACAAAGTCGTGGGGTTGGGAGCTTTCGCTCGGTTACAATGATAAGATAGGTAAGGATTTCCGTTTCTGGGGCAAACTGAATCTCTCTTACAACCAGAATGAAATCGTAGAGATGAAGGAGGAGCCTAAGAAGAATGAATACATGATGGCAAGGGGCCATCGAATCGGTGCCCGTTCTATGTATAAGTTCTGGAAGTATTACGAGGGCGAACAGACCAAGGTAGAGTATGAGAAGACTTTCGGTCAGCCATTCCCGGCACAGCTGAAGGATTACCTCATGCCTGGAGATTGTGTATATATCGATCTTGACGGCGATGGTAAGATAAATCCTAATGATAAGACCCGTGACAATGGTTATACGGATGATCCTGAGTACATGGCAGGTTTGACACTTGGTTTCAACTACAAGCGCCTGACCTTCAACATGCAGCTCACGGGTGCATGGAATGTAAGCCGTTACATCACCGATGTGTTCCGTCAGCCATTCTACTGTTCTTCCAATACAACCCAGGGTGGACTTCTTTCATACCATGTTAACAACACATGGACACCAGGAAGCTATGAGTCGCAGAATGCGCTTTATCCACGTGCCACTTGGGATAATGCCGAGCAGAATTATACAGAATCTGACCTTTGGGAGAAGGATGCCAAGTATCTTCGTCTGAAGACAGTCTCTTTGTCGTACGATTTCATAAATCCAGCTTTCAAGAAGATTGGTATGCACAAGTGCGAGGTAACCCTTTCGGGCTATAACCTCCTTACCTTTACTCCTTATAAGTGGGGTGACCCGGAGACCAGAGCTTCTAATGCTCCATCTTACCCATTGCAGCGCACCTACACCATTAGTTTGAATGTAGGCTTCTAATCAAAAGGTAATGTAAATAAATGAACAAAGAAACAATGAAACATAATATACTATTACATAGTGCAGTAGCAATGCTCATGGCAGGTGCAACGTTTACCGCTTGTACAGATACCATTGCCGTGGGTGATGCCTCTCTTGATAAGGCAACCAGTTCTACTGCCACTATCGACTCTGTATTCCAGAATGCAGAATATACACGTGAGTTTCTTGTAGGTATCTACTCCAAGCAGTATTATGGCTTACCTTAATTATAATGGTGGAACCAATATGCCTCATGCGGGTAACCCATATACTGGTAAGTTTGATGCACTCACCGATTGCTGGCATGATTTCTTTAACGGACCTGCCGTATATACAAAGTACTATACAGGTTCTCTGACTGCCAATGTTGACCGTTCGGATGGTTTGGATGGTCCGCTTTATTCATACGACAAGGAATATCAGTGGAAGTCGATTCGTGCTGCCCAGATTTTCCTGGCTAATGTAGATCGTGCTCCTGAGGCTGATATGCCTCAGGAAGAGAAGAATCGCTTGAAGGCTGAAGCCCGTTGTCTGATGGTTGATGCCTTCTTCAATACCTTCCAGCATTTTGGTGGTATTCCTATCATGGATCATCCTTTGGAGACTGGTGAGGTGAGCGGAAAATTCCCTCGTAATACGGTAGAGGAGTGTGTGAATTGGATGGTAGATGAACTTGACCAGGCTATTGCCGAGAGTGCTTTGCCATGGCAAGCCACGGCTACAATGAACGGTCGTTGGACTAAGGCCGGTGCGATGGCTTTGAAGTGCAAGATTTTGCAGTTTGCAGCCTCTCCTTTGCTGAATCCAGAAGATGGAAAGTCATATTATGACGGTGCTTCTGATGAGGTGAAGCCATACATCATGTACACTGATGCTTCTAAGTATCAGGAACGTTGGGATGCCTTTGCCAAGGCTTGCGATGAATTCTACAACAAGTTGCAGCAGGAAGGCAAGTATCAGCTGGAGGAAGCTAATATTCCTGCCAACGTTACCAAGGCAGAAGAGAAGGTGGCTTATTACCGATTGGCTTATCGCCGTGGTTATTATCTCAATGCTTCTACTGAGGTGTTGCATTCTGTGCGTGTACAGGGTAATGATATCACAGGTGCAGCCCGTTATTGCTGGCACTCTTGGTATTCTAAGACTGTGCCACGTAATGCTTATTGCCCTACACAGGAGTATGTGGAGAAGTTCTCTTGGAACGATGGCGAGCCATTCAACTGGGATAATGCTGCTAAGAAGACCTATAAGAGCCAGGCTACTGAGCCAGACTCTACCATGGTATATCATAAGGATGGAAGCTTTACCGTGAATGTGACGAACTTCGTAACCAATAAATATACAGGTGCGATTTCCCGCAACAAGAAGTCTCTGCATACCATGTTCGTGGATGGTACTGTACCTGCTGGTAGCCGACAAGTTACTACAACGCTTACCCGTGATCCACGCTTGTATGAAGAGTGTATCGTGAATGGTCAGAACATGAACCTCGACTGGACAACAGCTTCCATGACAGGTTATCCTTGGGAACTTTGGTATGGTGGTAATGATGGTGGTACTGGTGTCTTGACCCAGCAGAATACCATGTTTGGTTCTGGTTACGGATTCAACAAGTATTATCTGGGAGCAGGTGGTTATCCTACAGACGATTCCGGTGATTCCTATCGTTTCCCAACCCAGTGGGTTGCCTTGTCATTGCCTGAGTTCTACCTGCAGTATGCTGAGGCTCTCGTGAAGCGCAGCAATAAGGATGTGACTAAGGCTGTAGAGATGGTGGATAAGGTTCGCTCTCGTGTAGGTCTTCCTACGATGTCCAAGGTTTGGACAAATTCTAAATTCCGTGAGGCAAAGGGTTATACAGCAACTACTGCTGAGGCTGCCCTGAATACAACTGTAACTCTGGACAATGGTGCAACTTCTAATGAGTTTATGGAGGAACTCCTCGATGAACGTGTGCGTGAGTTGGGTCTTACTAATGCCCGCTGGTTCGACATGGTTCGCCTGAAGCGTACCGATTGGATGACCAAGCAGCTCCATGGCTTGATGCAGTATCGCCTGATTCAGACCAGCGATGGTTTCCAGAGCCGTAATGCAGCCTGGGTAGGAGCAGACCGTGAGAATGACCCTTCATCAACACAACCTCAGTTCTTCTTGAGTTGCGTCAAGACAATTACTGCCAACAGCCGTTACCTTTGGAATAAAGATCCTAAGAGTAATGAGGTGAAGAAATGGCTGCTTGACCCACTTCCACAGGCAGAAATTAATAAGAATTATGGTCTTGTTCAGAATCCTGGTTGGGAGTAATGAACTCTTTGGGACTAACAAACTAAAATGAATTAGTATATGAAAACAAAGAATATATATATGTTGTCATTGCTTGCAGGCATGAGCCTGCCAGCAATGGCGCAGCAGGACATCGTGGACTCTGTGGCATATAAGGACCAGACCGTAGATATAGGTGCCAACCGCACCTTTACCCGCGAGCAATCCACTTCTGCCGTCAGTGTCATCACCAACAAGGATGTCAACAAGCGTGGCGCACGCAACATCGGTAACAATATCCTGGGTCAGGGCAATGGTCTCGTCAGTCTCGACGGTTCCGGTCTTTTCCATGCCCAGAATCCTGCTCTCTATATCCGTGGCATCCAGTCATCCAGCGGCAGCACTCCGCTCTTCATCGTGGATGGCGTAGAGCGTGCCATTGAGAATGTAGTAGCTGAGGATGTGGAGAGCGTATCTATCCTGAAGGATGCAGCCGCTACTGCTCTCTATGGTTACAAGGGTGCCAATGGCGTAGTTCTGATTACTACCAAGCATGGTAAGTACAACACCCAGTCGATTACAGCATCTTACGACCATGTGTTCTCTTTCCTGACCAATAAGCCTAAGATGGTAGATGCAGCTACATACGCAATGGCTGTCAACGAGGCTTACCATAACCAGCACCAGAACCTGGACGGTAATGATGTTTATGGTTCAAATGTCATCAATGCCTATAGAGACGGTTCCAATCTGCTCTATTATCCAAATGTAAACTGGGCTGATGAAACTTTCCGTAATGTTTCCAACAACGATCGCTTCAATGTTGAATTCAAGGGAGGTACCAGCAACTTCCGTTATTATACCAACGTGCAGTTGCTCACCAACAAGGGATTCATCAAGAATTTCCAGAACGACGGTTATTCTACACAGAATAAATATACCCGCGGAACCTTGCGCTCTAACATGGACATCGACTTAGGTCCTAAGACCAAGTTGCATACCCATTTGTATGGCTTGCTGACAGAACAGTCGCAGCCAGGAGCTCAGGCTGATCTTTGGAGTATGATTTACAAGGTACCAGCCAATGCATTCCCAGTGAAGGTTTCTGAAACGATTTGGGGCGGTAATTCAGTATATACTACGAATAACCCAGTGGCTCAGAGCCAGGGTGCTGCCTATTACAAGAACCACCAGCGTGCTCTTTATGCTGATTTGGTATTGAATCAGGATCTCTCTTCTATTACTGAAGGATTGAGTGCACAGGCTCAGTTGGGTTACGATACCTGGTCGAATGTATATGAGGACCATTCCAAGACTTATCGATACAGTTACTACGAGGTTCCAACCAATGGTGATGTGATAGCTGATGGACAGGCAAAGATGTCTTCTGTGTTGGGTACCGACTCAAACATGGGAACTGGTTCTAACAACAACAACTGGATTCGCCGCTGTGTATGGAATGCAGCCATCAATTATGATAGAACTTTTGCAGAGAAGCACAATGTGTATGGACAGTTGAAGTACGATTACGAGTACAACGACAAGACGGGTACCAACACCACCGTTTACCGTCACAATGTATCTCTCTTCGCCCATTATGGTTTCGATAGCAGATACCTCTTGGATGTAGCGCTCGTTGAGTCGGGTTCCAGCCGTCTGGCTCCTGGCAGCAAGTGGGCTTTCTCTCCAAATGTTTCTGCAGCATGGAACCTCTCTAATGAGGCATTCATGAAGAACGTGAACTGGGTTGACTTCCTGAAGTTGCGTGCATCTTGGGGTAACCAGTCACTCGACGTGCTCCCTGGCGATAACGTATGGACTTATTACGATCAGTTCTATCTGATGAATGGTAATTCTTATCCGTTCGATGCTACTTATACTGGTACACAATGGGGTAATACTTATCTCGGAACAGCACGTACTCAGGGACTCGGCCATGAGCAGTCTAGCAAGTTCAACGTAGGTTTCGATGCCACTCTCTTTGGCAGTTTGAATATTTCTGCTGATTACTATTACCAGCACCGTTACAACATCTGGTATTCTACAGCAGGCAGCTATTCAGGAGTCTTCGGATTGGACGCTCCTTATGAGAATGTAGGTGTCATCAACCAGAAGGGCTTTGAGGTTTCTGCTGATTACAGCAAGAAACTCAACAAGGATCTCACCATCAGTTTGGGTGCATCCATGACATTGAACAAGACCATCGTTGAGGAGCAGGCTGAGACACCGCAGCTCTTTGCCAATACCTCTTCTACAGGTAAGCGATATGGTCAGGCTTTCGGTTATGTAGCCAATGGCTTCTTCCAGAAGGGCGACGACCTGAATGGCGATGGAGTGATTTCTGCCGCAGAAATGAAGCAGTTGGGCTATCCTGTACAGAACTTTACTACGGTTTATCCTGGTGATATCAAGTATGTGGATCTGACAGGTGACGACAAGATTGATACCAACGACCGCAAGGCGATAGGTTACAGCACTACAGCGCCAGACCTCTATTACAACTTCCACCTGGGTGTGGAATATAAGCGACTGGGTATCGATGCGATGTTCCAGGGAGTAGGCAAGTGGACCGGATTCATGACCACCAATGGTCTGTACCGTTCGGCTGTGGCAAGCAACACCTTGTCGCAGTATCTTTACGAGAACTCCTGGTCTGCAGAGCGCAACAATACAGAGAATGCCAAGTTCCCACGTCTTTCTGCAACAAGCAATGCCAACAACAATACAAACAATACGCTCAATATGTTTGACCGCAGCTACCTGAAGCTCCGCTATGTTGAGATGTATTACTACTTGCCAGAGGCATTGTTGGAAAAGGCTGGTTTCATCAGCAACGTGAAGTTGTATGTACGTGGTACCGACCTCTTTACAGCTGATCATCTCGATAAGGCAGATGCTGCAGCATACGGCACAACGCAGCCTCTTACCAGAAGTCTTCAGCTTGGAGCTGCAGTAACATTCTAAATTTAAGGAATTACGATTATGAAAGTAAATAAAAAACTATTTTGCTTTGCATTGGCTGCTATGGCGTTGTCTTCTTGTAACATGGACTACAATGAATATACAGCTTACGACAAGGAGTATATACAGCGCTCATTCAGCTATGTGGGTGGATTGATGACCACGATATACACAGATATCGATACCGACTGGGGTAACCTTTCGGGTGCCATGCTCTCTTCTGCAACAGATGAGTCGGAGTATAGCCACGATGGTAACTCCGTGGAAGATTTCTTCAATGGCAACTGGAGTGCATCTAATGCACACCAGACCATCTGGTCTTCTGCTTATCAGGGCATCACCTATTGCAATGAGGTTATTGACAACTGGTCTAATCTGGAGTTTGACCAGTTCAAGCTCAATACCGATTACGAGAAGCAGATGTTTCTCTACAATAACTATCAGTATGAGGCTCGTTGGGCACGTGCTTATTTCTATTTCACCCTGGTTCGCCAGTATGGCGGTGTTCCTTTCAAGAACCATAACACCACAGGTACAGAAGAAACAGCTCTGCCACGCACCAGTTCTGATGACATCTTCAACTTCATCATCAAGGAGTGTGATGACATCAAGGATAAGATTATCGAAGACTATGCCGGTAAATCGGATATGATTCTTTCTAAGGCAGAAACCGGTCGTGCCAACAAGTATGCAGTTCTTGCCTTGAAGGCTCAGGCAGCCCTCTATCATGCTTCACCTCTCTTCACCCAGGGTAAAACCGATGAGGAGAAGAAGAATCTCTGGGCTATCGCTGTGGCTGCCAACAAGGAACTGATTGATGAGGCTGAGGCTAAGGGTTATGGTTTGGCTACCAACCTGGAAGATCTTTGGGGTAAGGAATACTATTCAAATGTTTCCAGCACTAAGGAGATTCTCTTTGCCCGTCGTACTGCATCATCCAATACCTTCGAGGGCTACAACTTCCCTGTTGGTTATTCATCTGGTCAGGGTGGCAACTGTCCAACCCAGGACCTTGTAGATGCTTTCGAATGTACAGATGGTAAGAGCATTTCAGAGAGTCCTCTCTATGATGCGAATGATCCATACGCCAACCGCGATCCTCGACTTGCCAAGACTGTTGTTGTGAATGGTGAGGCATGGCCTAACGATTTGGCGGCTTACAATAGCGAGTATCCAACCATCGAGACTTATGTAGGCGGCTATCACTCTCGCACGGGTAATGCGGCAGGTAAGTCATACGCTACTACCACCGGTTACTATCTGAAGAAGTTCTGTAATCCAGACCAGATTCTCCGTGCCCGTTCTGGCGTAGCTGTTACTACCTCTCCTCACGGTTGGTTGACCTTCCGTATGGGTGGCATGTATTTGAACTATGCCGAGGCTCTTTATGAGTACTTCAAGGCATGTGGCAATGGAAATGCGGCAGATGCCAGTGGTGCTGTGGAGTATACAGATGCAGAAGGCAATGCACAGAGTGTAACAGTTCCTGCTTCTCAGACTGCAGCCAAGATGGCTAGCAAGACCCGTGAGCGTTCAAGCATGCCTGCTTTCGTTACAGGTATGACCAACGACGCATTCTGGGCAAAATACAAGAATGAGCGCCGCGTGGAGCTTGCCTTCGAGGGACACCGTTTCTACGACGTGCGTCGCTGGATGGAAGATGGTGATAAGTTCATGAACATCCACCGCATGGAAATCACCAAGAACGAGGATGGTACCTTTACTTATAAGAAGGTGGCAGTGACTCGTGGTGATGGACAGTGGCAGAGTAAATGGAATCTCTTCCCATTCAACCAGACTGAAATCATGAAGTCGGGTGGTGCCATTACCCAGAATCCTGGATGGTAATCCTCCTGCTTCCCAAAAGAACAAAGATTTTGAATCTCCTGTCAGAAATCATTTCGCCTACCTTCGGGTGGGCAGATGATTTGGGATAAGGACAAAATATTAAAATCAAATTATTAACAACTAAACGTTTTAACAATGAAAAAGTTTACTTTTATTGCAATGCTTTTGGCTGTATTCGCAATGACAGCAAAGGCGCAGGTGATGGACAAGTACTTCTTCAAGGTGCCAACTGATAAGATGTCTGAGGACTGGATAATCCAGGATGCAAGCAACTTCGCAGCAACACCAGGTAAGGAGTATCTTGAGGTGCAGAACAAGAAGAATGGTGGACGTATGCTCAACTATTTCTGGAATGAGGCTGCATGGGCTGGTGTAGATCCTGCTACTCTTCCTAATAGTACTTACAAGTTCACAATGGACTTGAACATGTCTAACATGGCTGCCCGTGCAGACATGGAGTTTACACTCCTTCCTATTAATATGTGTACAGCTACAGACAACCGTGTAAGTACTCACAACTATCACTGGTACAAGGCTAATGAAGGTGATGACTATTTCTTCCGTTGGAGAGTAGGTGAGAAGCCTGCTGCGGCTAATGGTGATTACACTATTTGGATTAACGAGGAGCCAACAGCAAAGAACGACTGGAATCAGACTACAGAGGAGACTCTTACCATCTCAAGCCAGAAGACTTATAAGTTTGCTGTTGCCATCAACACAGAAGCTAAGACTGCAACTTACACTATTGCAGATGCAGAAGGTACTGTTTTGAAGACTGGTGTTCATAAATATACTTGTGCTGAGGATCGTGCCGGTATCTTCGTATTCGGTATGAATGGTACTTCTACACACCAGCTCTCTAACATCGGTCTTTCTTATGAGGCAGAGGGCCCATTCGCTCAGGAGCCATCCGTAGATTTGTTTGCAGCTATTGGTGAGCAGCGCGCTTATTTCGTAACATTCCCAGAGGGTCATACCCTGCATTGGACCCAGCTCGGTGATGCTGAGGGCCTTGATGGTACAGCTTACGCTGATGGTGAGGAAGCTGCAGTTAGTTATAGTGATGCAACTGATACCCGCGAGATGGAGACCAGCGGTGATGGTGGTTCTAAGATTATCTTCTGCAACAAGTCTGGTCAGTTGAAGGTTTGGACAACTCTTGATGACAATGAAGAGAAGAAGTCTAACGAGATTGTAAATGATGTAGTTTGTAAGCAGATTACCATGCCTACACCATCAGCTTCAATTGTTAACGTAGAAGAGGGCTACAAGAAGGTTTATCAGATTGTGGCTGATAACTCTGAGACTTTGATGAAGCCTACAGTTACTATCCACTATAAGAAGACTGTTGATGGTAAAGTAGAGGAGGGTAATATCTTGACTGGTGAGACTGTCACATTGGAAGGTAAGGGAGCTTTGGAACTTTACTCTTTCGATGGTACACACCCTGTAGAGATGCCTTGGTATGCTCCATCAGAGAAGGTTACTGTAGAAAACGATGTTGAGTACGTTGTAGCCGAGAACAAGAATTATGCTTGGACTAAGGAGAAATGCGATGCTGCAAAGGCAGGCTTCTCTGTAACTGAGATTGTTGATAATGCCAACAAGTCACATTGGGACCGCGCTTATTCAACCCAGATGTATGGTTATGATGCGAATGGTAATGCTACAGCTTGTACAGATGCAGATGCTTCTAACTATGTATCTACCAAGAAGGGTCATGGTTTCTATGATATGACATGTATCGGTACTGATGATGCTAAGTGGAATGTTCAGGTTCCTGAGGATGCAACAACAGCATTCGCTCCTTTGGCTCCAACTGCAGACTTCATTGCCAACTCTAAGTATGTAGCTTCTGCATGGAGCATCTTCCCACTCGAGGGTATCGTTTACTACAACACTGCTGTTACCAATGCTACTTTAAGTCTCGACGCTAAATATACATCTGATGATGCTAACAAGCCAAACTTCTACATCGTTCACACTCGTGGTGGTTACGACCGTCCTGACAAGGGTGATTGCAACAAGACAACTGTTTGTGTAGCAGGTGAGAATTTCAATCTCTTCCGTTACGATACAGCACTCTGCGACGTAAAGGTTATGACTTACAAGGGCTTTGCTCCTAACACAACAGGCATCTCTTCTGTAAATGCTGCTGAGGTTGCTGCTCCTGCTGTTAAGAAGGTGATGACAAAGGATGGTCTCGTAATCGTTAAGGGTAACAAGACATTCTCTTTGTCTGGTGCTCAGATGAAGTAATATCGAAATTACGATAACATAAATAATAATAAAGGGTGCAGCAATGCACCCTTTTTGGGGTTCTTATATGCTGTTTTTATCAAAAAATAAAGTAATAAATCAGAATTTATGGATGGTTCTTCATTATTTATGTGTATCTTTGCCACCAATTATAAGAAGAATAAACAAACAACATAATAACCTACGATTATAATGAATAAGAAATTACTTGCAACATCAGTTTTGGCTTTGTTGGTTAGCATGGGTGCCAATGCCCAGCGATTCACCGATAAGCTAGACCGTGGATTGGTGGCAGTGAAAACCACCAAAGGTGTCTATTGCTCATGGCGTATTCAGGCCGATGAGTATTACGATGTGAAGTACAATCTCTATCGGGATGGTACGAGAGTAAATGCAGAACCTCTCGATGTATCTAATTTTACCGATGCTTCGGGTTCTGAGAATAGTCAATATACCGTGAAGGCGGTATTGAATGGAGTAGAGCTGCAGGCTTCTAAAGCAGCTACTGTACTCGGTAATAACTATAAGGAAATTATCATCAAGCACGATAAGTCGCTCAAGGCTACTTATGAGCCTAACGATGCCTGCTGCGCCGATGTGGATGGCGATGGCGAGGTGGAAATCCTGATGAAGTTCAACAATAAGGAGGAAGGTGAACAACTCTATCCAAAGAATGGACCTACCATCGATGGCGTTGAGACCAAGGAGTATTCCATGTTGGCTTGTCTGAAGCAGGATGGTACTGTGCTCTGGTGGGTGAACTGTGGCCCTAATATGGGTGATTTCCAGAACAACGAGCAGAACATCGTTGGCTACGACTGGGATATGGATGGCAAGGCTGAGGTCGTGATGCGTCTCGAAGAAGGCTCTACCGTCCACATGGCTGATGGTACTACTTATACCATTGGTGCCGATGGCAAGAATGGAACTTCCTGGAAGAACTATCGTGAGCCAAAGGCTTCTGGTTCCGTAGAATGGTTTACCCATTATGGTAAGGAGTTCCTCTGGTATTGTGAGGGTGCTACCGGTAAGCCATACCAGTGCATTGAGTTCCCATTGAAGCGTCTGGAAGATGGAGAGAAAGATTTGAAGGCAGCTTGGGGTGATGGCTATGGTCATCGTAGTAGCAAGTACTTTTTCGGTGCTCCTTATCTGGATGGCAAGCATCCAAGCCTCTTCCTGGGACGTGGTATCTATACCCGCCACAAGTTCATCGCATACGATGTGGATCCAAAGACTCACGATTTGAATGTCCGCTGGAAGTGGACCAACAACCAGCCGGGTTCTCCTTGGTATGGTCAGGGTTACCACAACTATATCGTTGCCGATGTGGATTGGGATGGACGTGATGAGATTGTTTGGGGTTCTATGGTGATTGATGATAACGGTAAGGGACTCTCTACTACAGGTCTCGGTCATGGTGATGCCCAGCATATAGGAGATTTCAATCCTTATATCCATGGTCAGGAGATGTTCGCTTGTAATGAGGATAATCCATCCAACAACTATCGTGATGCAACAACCAGCAAGATATATTATCGAAAGACTGATACCAACGATGATGGTCGTTGCCTGGCAGGTAATTTCTATAATGATTTCCCTGGAGCTGTTGGTCATAGTGCACACGATACTCCTATCTCTACGATCACAAATGATCATGTGAGTACCAATACCAATGGCCTCAGCATGAACTTCCGTATCTATTGGGATGGCGACCTTCTGGAGGAGTGCTTCAATGATACGGAGGTAACCAAACCGGGTGTTGGAAGAATTGCGAAGATGGAAGGTGCTTATTCAAACAACAGTACCAAGGCAACACCTTGCTATCAGGGTGATATCTTTGGTGACTGGCGCGAGGAAATTATCGAGCGTACTGCCGATAACAACATCCGCATCTATACCACCACCGAACCAACCAAGTGGCGTAACTACTCTTTGTGGTACGATCATCAGTATCGCAATGGTATGGTATGGCAGCCATGTGGCTACAATCAGCCACCTCATGCATCCTACTTCCTCGGCGAGTTGGAAGGCATCACCATTGCCCCTCCACCACTCACCACTACAGGTCGTGAAGAGGTTGGTTCTTCTATCTCTAAGTCATTGGATGGCAAGCATGCTCTTCTCGCTACTACTGGCGATGCCACAGTAAGCGTGGCTGATGGTGCTGCTCCTGCTATCTTTACCGACAATGCCCCTTCTTGGGTGCAGGGTACGGCTGCCAGCGAGTGCAAGACCAAGGATACGGAGATTAAATATACCTATTATACCCATACCTTGACAGGCGGCGCCTTCGCTGGAAGCATGCGTCTGGTTAAGCAGGGTGACGGTACTCTGGTATTGCCTAACGTAACGCAGACTTATACCGGCAAGACTGATGTCTGGGCAGGTACTTTGCAGTTTGACGGCATCATGGAAAGCAGTCCTGTATGGCTCAATCGCTTTGCGGAGTTGAACTCTAACGGCGGTAACTTCAAGGGTGGTATCAAGGCTGATTATGGTTCTGTGATTCGTCCTGGCGGTAAGGAGAATATCGGAACTTTGACTACTTCTTCGCTCGACCTGGGTTTCGGCGCACGTGTCGTATTCGATGCCAAGGATCTCAACGTTGATAAGTTGGTGGCTGCTAAGATGAGCATCGAGAAGAAGACTTGGGAAAATGGTCCTCAGTATAGCGCTCCTGTCTTTGAGTTTGCTACCGCTCCAGCACCAGGTACTTATGTCTTGGCAGAGGTAGGTGAACTGACAGGCAAGCTTTCTGATATCGTAGTAGAGGGACTTGCAGGACATAAGTTTGCCTTGGAATATAAAGACGGCAAGATTGTCTTGAATATTTCTGATACCCGTGATAGCGAGAGCAGCGTATGGACAGGTGATAAGGGTTCTGTCTGGGACTTGATGTCGACAGAGAACTTCAGTTCTTCAGACAAGCTGTTTGTTACGGGTGATGAACTGACCTTCAATGATGATGCGTCTACAACAGACGTGAACCTTGCAGAGGATGTAACTCCTGGAAATATCTTCTTCAAGAACAACAAGAAGGATTATAGCCTTGCAGGTAATGGTTCTATCTTGGGTGAAGGTTCACTGAACGTAGAGGGTACAGGAACCGTGAACATCAAGAATACCAATAAGTATAGTGGCGGTACCAATGTCAAGGGTGGTATCCTGGCTCCGGCAACTCTTGCCAACAAGGATGGTTTGGAATTTGGTTCTTTAGGATCTGCAGACAATACCATCACTTTGAGCAACAAGGGTACTTTGAAGGTTGCTTCAGGCATGACAGCCTCTCATCCTATTGTGCTTGGCGAGAATGGTGGTACTATCAATAATACGGGTACGCTGATTCTGAATGGTGGAATAATAAGGTCTAACGGCGGTAAGAATCGTGATCTCTATAAGACTGGAACTGGTACATTGCAGTTGAATTGCGATGCAGACTTTGATGTGCTCTACATCAACCAGGGTACAGTATATGACTTCCAGGATGCTCACTTCTCTGGTAAGACCATCGTGCTGAATGGTAGCAAGGTAGTATTCCAGGCTTCCAACAGTATCTACAGCAGCAACTCGGATAATGTGAACATCGATGTGCCTAAGGGCAAATCGGGAATCTGGTATCCTGACGGACGTTGTGACTATACCGGTAAACTGACCGGTGAAGGAACTATCGACATCTATGGTACCTGGATTCGCTGTCCGTTCAAGGGCAACTGGAGTGAGTTTGCTGGAACCATCAATGCAAAGCGTGGCAACAAGAATGCTTACGAGCCTGTATTCGATTTCAACAACAGCTATGGTATTCCTCTGGCAACGCTCAATGTTGATTCACGTTTCACCAAAGACTATGCATTCTGTACCAACGGCAAGAGTTTTGCCATCGGTGCCTTGACAGGTTCCGGCTATATCAGTAATGGTGGATACTTTGGAACGGGTACCAATACATTGACCATTGGCGGTAAGAATACGAACTTCGAGTTCAAGGGTTCTATCAATGGCAGCCATGTGGTGAAGAATGGTACGGGTGTATGGACAATCTCTAGCGAGGATGTTCTTGCCAATGCCAAGTCGTTGAAGATTGTGGATGGTGCAGTGAAGCTGAACAAGGCTGCTGCTACCTCTTCTATGACAGCTCCTACCATCCTCTATGTTCAGGATGCCGGTGAACTTCGTGGCGTGGGTTATGCATACGGTATCAACCTTCTGAATGGCGGTATCTTGCGCCCAGGTAGTAATTCTGCCGCTTCACAGACCAGCAATACGGGTGTTATCTTCATCCAGAAGAACTTGAATGCTGAGGCTGGTTCTAGCATCTACGTGAACAAGACCAAGGCAGATTCTATCTCTGTAAATTCATATACTGGTGCGAAGACTCCAGCATGGGCATTCCTCAATGTAGGTGGAAACGCCGTTTTGAATGGCACTATCTATGTAACCTACAAGAAAACATGGATTCCTGCCGTTGGCGATTATGTTCGCATTCTCGATTGCGCAGGTTCTATCAGTGGTAACCCTACCTTCGAACTTCAGGAACTTCCTGCCGGATTGGAGTGGGATACTACTCCGTTCCTCACTACGGGTACTATCCGTGTGGCTGTTTCTACAGGCATCACTGAGGTGGGACTTGATGGCGGTTCATTCAAGGCTGATGTTTATACCATCGGTGGCTTTAAGTTGACTAGTCTCATGACTACCAAGGCTACTATGATGAGCGATTTGAAGAATCGCGGTCTTGCAGCTGGTACTTACATCGTTCGTACGGCTCAGGGTGGCATCAAGGTTACATTGAAGTAATGATGATTACATTGAGATAATCAAATAAATAAGGATATAAAAAAACTCCCTTGCTTTTGTGGGCAAGGGAGTTTTTTTATATCCTTATCTCAAGTTTCTAGAAGTCGAGGGTAATTCCCTTTTCATCTATCTTCTTGTATTTCTTTCCGTTTACGGTTACGTTCTTTGAGTTCTTGGCATCAAAGGTATGAGACTTGGCGCTTACCTTGATGTTCTCCAGGGTTACACCCTCGGTGCGGTTGATTACGATGCCCTGCTCGGCATTGTTCACCTCCATGTCCTTGATGCTGATGTTCTGCACTGGCATCTCTGGCAGACCGTTGAAGTAGGCTGCACGGCGGGCGCCGCGACAGATTACATGGTTGATGTCGATGTTGCGGAAGGCTGGGGTTGTCTCATCCACCTTCTTCATATCTACCTCCTGCTGCTTCTTCTGGTCGCCGTCGTTCAATACTTCCACAGCCGACTTGCCACCGTAATAGAGGTCGAAGGTAACCACATCGGTCTGGATATCGAACATTGACATATCCTTGATGTAGATATTCTCAACTACGCCACCTCTGCCACGGGCACTCTTGAAACGCAAGCCCACGTCGGTGCCGAGGAACTGGCAGTTGGTTACCATCACGTTCTTCACGCCGCCGCTCATCTCGCTACCAACTACGAAGCCGCCATGACCCTTGAATACTGTACAGCCGTCAACGATGACATTCTCGCAAGCCACGCCGCGGTTTCTGCCGTCGGCATCCTTACCGCTCTTGATGCAGATGCCGTCGTCGCCCACGTCGAAGGTAGAGTTCACGATGAGAGAGTTCTTGCAGGATTCCAGGTCCAGACCATCGCCGTTCTGTGCGAAAGAAGGGTTGCGAACCCATACATCTTCAATCAATACGTTCTCGCACATCAATGGATGAATGTTCCAGGCAGGAGAGTTCTGGAAGATGACACCATTGAGCCATACGTTCTTGCAACTGATGAGGCTCACCATCACAGGGCGCAGGTAATCCTTCACCTCGTTCCAGCCTTCCTCTGTTGTAATGCCGAGAGGCACGTTCATGCCGGCACCTTTTGCGTCAGCCTTGAGTGCTGCCTCTGATGGGAACCAGTAGTTTGGGTTCTTGAAGGCACCGCCACGGGATGTAATTGCCTTCCACTGTGCCGAAGTAACCTTAGCCTTCTTCAAAGGGCGCCAGTACTCACCGTTACCGTCGATGGCACCCTGCCCCGTGATAGCCACGTTCTCCAGGTTGCGGCCTGAGATAGGCGACTGGCAGCGACGGGTGTCAAGACCCTCGAACGAAGTCTCCACGAGCGGGTAGAGGTTTACGTCTGCCGAGAAGAGGATGATACCGCCTTTTTCAATATGCAGGTTGATGTTGCTCTTCAAGGTGATAGGACCGGTGAACCATACGCCCTGAGGTACGATGAGTTTGCCGCCACCTTTCTGGGCCAGGGCATCGATGGCTTTCCTGAATGCATCGGTGCAGAGGGTAGAACCATCACCGATGGCACCGAAGTCCTTCAGATTGACCTCGTTACTAGGGAACTGTGGTCGAGTCACTTTCTCCATCTTGAACGGGAGATTCTCGTAGAGTGCATCATAGTTGTTGATGTCTGCTGCCTGGATTCCGAGAGCCAGTACACAGGCATAAACAAAACTGAATAATTTCTTAGGGTGTCCAGTTCTATGTTCCAATATTAACTCACTTGTTTGAGAGTTTTGGTT
>OLVY01000978.1_pt1 | contig 19488 bp, 11 predicted proteins | sample 1674261 | NCBI WGS metagenome assembly OLVY01 (sample SAMEA103958155, study PRJEB25191) | human gut metagenome | biome: human-associated habitat [ENVO:00009003]; feature: intestine environment [ENVO:2100002]; material: feces | place: Germany | collected 2013/2015
AGTTCGTTGGTGTGGACCACCGGAGAGGTCGAGTGCGGCGTGATGTCATCCTCGAAGCCTCCGTTGGTGATTTCCTCTCTGTAGTTTATGTCCGGTTTTTCCTGACTGTCGTCGTAAGGCGGGATGTCGTTCTCGTCAATCCCGACCTTGGAAATCGTCTTGTCAATCAGCTCCTTGTGGTTGGCGTAGAACCTCGCGACTGCCTTCAGTACGCTCATGTTCTCATCGTAATCTACTTTATCTTCCTCAGGGCAGTTGTCGTAAATCACGACTCCGTCACAACGAAGAAACAGGTACTCAAGGGCTTCGAGCAAGGTTTCTTCCTTGATTGGCTTGAACGCGTCGGCGAAACAGTCCGGATTGTTTCTGTTGCCATAATAGGTCGCGCCGAGGCAGGCGTAAATCTTCTTTCCTGCGTGATTGTCAAGGCGGGCTTCCTCAAACACGCTCGCGCAGTCGGCCTTCCAAAAGTCAAGGTCATCGTTTATGAGCGTGACCTCAGGATAGAGCGCGTCGGCATATTGACGGAGGATCCGTGTCGGCTGCGCCGCATAGCGGAGCCATGAATCCTTTCTGGCAAAGTCGGATTCGTAGTTGTTCCATGCTGCAAGTTGAGTAAGAGGTGTCGGGCCAACTCCGAGGTAGCCGAGCGTGACTTCCGTGTTGCTTGCCTTGAAAATGTCGCGTACTTCCCTAAAACGGTCAGCCATCGCCGCATTGTCTGTAGAGCGGTCTATAATCCAAGTCGATTGACGTATTATGACAGGGAGAGATGCGTTGGCTGCCACATGCTTCACTTTGCCGGCGTGCGGCTGATAAATGTTGTCAATTTTGTCCGGATATGAGACAGATGCCTCGGAGAGGATGTTTATAGGCTCGATTCCGAATTTCAGCAAATTGAGCGGCGTGTTCCTGAATCCGGGAGCGCCCCAGATGTGGAACTCGTCAGGAATACTTTCGTCGCCTGTGTCGGCTCCGGCCTTGTCCAGAACAACATTATCGTAGTGCCTTGATATGAACTTCCTTGTCGCGGAGAATATTTCCTGAACGCGTCTGTCTGTCCATGGGACCATGCTCTCACCATCTTCGTCGCGACCGTTCGACCAGAGCACGATTCCGTCAAAGTTCTCATAGCAGGCTTCAAGAATGCGGCTCCAGTCATCTGCGGAAATGAATTTCATGTAGTCCGGATTTGACTTGAGGTTATAGTACTGCGGCCACACATAGGCGACGATTTTCTTGCCTGGAAATTCTGCCTTTATGTATTCTGCCGTTGTCTTCAGATCCTTGACATACTGGTCAATGTCGTGGTTCATCGCATACATCGAAGGAAACAGGATGTCCGAAACTTCAGCCGCATCTTTTCTCTTGGCGCTGTCTGACTTCCATCTTTCGATGATTTCGGATTCTGGTTTGCCGGCCATGCTTTCTGCATATCTGAGAATGTTCAGGTCCGACACCGGCACGCCATAGTTTCCGACCCTGCATCCGGGAATCGCTTCCTTGAATTTATCAAACACCTGTGTAAGTCCTGAGCGTATTTCAGCTCCGCTTTTGTCGGAATACCACGCCTCGATGTCTGTCGATATCGTTCTCGAATTTGTTAGTTTAGCGAGCGAAACCTGCGTTGCAACTTTCTCAAAGTCTATTTCTTTGTCGTCACCGAGAAGAAACGACTCATAAATCAGCCGAATCTGCGAAATCTTGTATTCCTCAAGATCCGGCTTGCCTGAATAGAACATAGCATCATAGATGCAGAATGCCTTGTCATCACCGGGTTTATCTTCGTCAGGGATGTAAGGAGGACGTTCGTCTTCCGGTGCACAGGAAACGAGTGCCGCGAGGAAAACGGATAGAACCGTAAGAACTTCGTGTCTTTTCATGTCGTATTCTAATTTTCATGTTTATATTCTTATGCAGTTTGTTGTCTATATGGCCGATTCTTTCCGTCAATATCCGGGGTTGTTCTTCCATTTCCTGAGTTCAGCCTGCCTTACGGGAACAGGGAAAAGATAGTTCTCCCGGCTCACGTTCACCCTTGCGCCCACCGCTGGATTTCTTGCCAGACATTCGTCAACCCTTTCCGTGCGGACAAGCTGAAACCATCTCTTGAACTCAAATACGTTTTCCCATCCGAACTCGTCAAAGACCGCCTTGTCGAACTCATCTGCCGAGAGGCCTCCAAGCGCATGGGACTTGTCTCCGAAAGCCCGCTCACGCACAAGATTGAGGCATCTGTAGGCCAGGTCGTTCGGGCCACCATTAGCCTTATTCGTGGCCTCGGCGCAGAACAGCAGAGCGTCGGCATATCTGTAAATCGGAGTCAGCCCTTCGGAAAGCGAACTCCTCGTGGTGTTGTCGCCCTCTATTCCCCAGGCGGCGCATCCTCCGTAGTTTCTGTATTTCCGGATATACGGGGAGGCGGTGGCGAAATCCTCCCACCATATGTTCTTTCCGCTCTTATCCACAGTCTCCGTCACATAACAGAATGCCTTGCGAGTGTCGTCAGGGAATGACTTGAAGAACACTGGGTCTGCCACGTAGTCGCTCCACCCGTTCTCCTCCACGCCGAGGTATGAAATGGCATACTGTGACGGAAGGTATGTCAGGCTATGTCTTAGCGCGAAGATGTGTTCTGTTCTGTCTCCGGCCGTGCTTTTGAGCCATAGATCTTTGTACTTCGGCATGAGCGAATGTGGGCTGTCCTCCACGACTTCCCGCGCTTTCTCGGCCGCTTCGGCATATTTCGACGCATCATGCAGCGGCCATCCGGCCATGTTTAGATACACGTCTGCGAGCAGTGTCTTAGCCGCCCATTTCGTGGGACCCTGTCCGTATGAATCCCGGCTTGTAGATGGCAGCAGTTCCTCCGCGATGAGCGCGTCAGGAATGATTATCCTGTTGTAAATCTCCGACACGGACTTTCTCGGAATGGACGGGTCGGAGTCGATGTCGGACGCGGCCGTTGAGGAGGTAATGGCTGGAGCGTCACCCCACAGCCGCACCACATAGAAATACATCAGGGCACGCATGAAATGCGCCTCGCCGAGATACTTGTCCGTAATGCTCTGTCCGACGGTTGTGTTTTCCTCTATCTGCTCGATGAGATTGTTCGCCGTGAATATTGTCTTGTAGAACTCCTGCCAGAGTACCCGAACGTCGGCGTTGTCAACCGGGACGCGCATCTGGTCGTCGAGAGTGTTGCGGGTCTTGCTCGCGTCTCCTGTCATCATGTCGTCCCCGGCAAGCGAAAGGGATGCAAAGCGACAGTTGAAGCCGTAGTTTTCTCCCCACCATGACTTGTAGAGCCCGTTGGCCATGCTTTCGAGAAGTTGCTCGTTGAGTTCTATTGTCTCCGGCGTGATTGAACTCTGAGGCTTCTGGAGCAAATCCACACAGGATGTCGCCGCACAAAATGACAATGTCAATAATATGATATACTTTTTCATCTGCACTTGCTTTAGAATGTTATGTTCAGACCGAATATATATCCCCTCTTCCCGGGATATGTGCCCATGTCGAGTCCAGGACGGAGCGGATTGCTGATGGCAAGCTCAGGATCATTCCCGGAATAGGACGTTATTGTGCAGACATTCTTCACCGAAATAAAGGCACGTATCTGCGAGAACTTGATTTTGTCCAGCCATCTGTGTGGGAGGGTGTATCCGAGCGTTATGCTCTTGAGCTTCACAAAGTCTCCCTTCTCCACGAAAGTGGATGATGCCACATCGTCGTAGGAGGTGATGACGTCGCGGTTCGGTCCGAAGCTCGCGATTCGCGCGTTCTCGTTCATTCCGGCCTCCCAGCGTTCAGCGAGCAGCGGGACAGGGGCGAGCTGTGAGGTGAGGCGCGCCATCGGATAGTTATATATATCGAATCCGTGGTAGCCGATGAAGAAGAATGACAGGTCGAAATTCTTCCAGTTCAAGGTGTTGTTGAATCCCCAGTTGAACTTCGGCTGGCCGTTTCCTATGACGATGTAGTCGTCTGCATTGATGATTCCGTCGTTGGTTATGTCCTCATACCTGTAGGAACCGGGACGCACGACAGGATTTGTTGGCTTCGCTACGGAATCGTCATAATAGTCCTGCGTGCTCCATGTCCCGAGGGATTTCAGACCATATATGCTTCCTATCGGCATGCCCTCGTAGTAGCGGTAGAAGGCATTTCCCCAACCGTTACCGAGTTCCATATAGTCAGAGTCGATGTCCCCTAGTCTCGTTATGACTGCTTTGTTGTGCGCGAGCGTGATGTCGCTCTTCCAATAGAAATCGCGGATGTCCATCACCGTGGCTCCTAGAGTGAACTCAAGACCGCGGTTTCGTATCTCGGCTGCGTTGCGCAGTCCCGAGGACTGTCCCATATCGTCCGGAAGTATTACTTGATTGATGGCATTCTCCGTCACCTTGTCATACCAGTCGAATGTGGCCGAGAGTCTTCCCTTGAGGAAGGATGCGTCAAGTCCGACGTCATGCTGACGAGTCTTCTCCCACCTTAACGACGGATTTCCGACATTGAGGGTGTAGGCGGTCTTGCCGTCTTTACCTATTACGGCATCATAGGTCGAAAATGCTGAATAGGCTGCCACGGCCTGGTTTCCGGATATTCCGAAACCGTACCTGAGCTTGAACTGGTCTATGAAATCGGCATTGCGCATGAATTTCTCCTCCTTGATGTTCCATGCCACGCTGGCCGAAGGGAAGTTGTCCCACCTATTTTCGTAGGCGAGCAGCGAGGAACCGTCGCGACGGAACGTCACGGTGAACATATACCGGTTGAGCAGGGCATAATTTATCCTTCCGAACCATGAGACTGCCGTTGAACGCGACACCATTTGACCTTTGATTTTGCTCGTCTCCGCGAGCATTAGATTTTTCCATCCAATGTTGTCTGACACAAGGCCCTCCGCCGCGAGCGACATATACGATGACTCCGAAAGGCTTTCCTCCATGCCCAGCGTTGCGTTTATACGGTGGTTTCCTCCTCCGAACTCATTCGTGTAGTTCAACGTCGTTGTCATCCTCCATCCGAAGGAATTCTGGTCATACCACGCCGCGGCTGACTTTCCGGTCGTCATTCCCGCGTAGGACTGGAGACTGCTCGTGGTCCCGTAGTAGCGGTTGCTGAAGTTCACCTGCTGCTCGTGACGCAGGGTCAGTCCTTTCAGCGGGGTAATGTTTATGTAGGCCTGAAGCCAATTGTTGAATGTCTTGTCGTTGTTGTTGGCTCTCTTCTGCTCGTCGATGAATCCTATAGGGTTATAGACGCTACTGTTTGAGATGGTTCCCTGCGTCAGCTTCCCGTCAGCATTGTAAGGCAGCACCGTCTGTGGGAATTCCTGCGCAAGGGTAAGGATGCTGTAGTAGCCCGAGAATGCATTGGCCTTCGCACTGTTTATCCTTCCGGAAAAGTTGGCTCCGATACTGGCCCATCTGCAAATTTCGCTGTCTATCTTCATCTTGTAGTTCCATGCGTCGTTGTGCGACACCCCTACTATTCCCGAGTCTGAGGTATATTGTGCCGAGAGATAGTATTTGAACTTGCTACTGCCTCCCATTACGCTCACATCGTGTGAATGGCTCACCGCGAGGTCGTTGAATATGGCGTCCATATAGTCGAAGGTGTCGTAGCCGTTCCTGAAGTTGGTGATTTGCCTGTCCGTATAGAGGTTCTTCCCATAGTATATCTGATTCCATTCGTTTGCCATCAGCGCGAAGTCTCCGACCGGCATTACTTCCGGCAGGGACTGAGGCGTTCCAAAATCAACGAATCCGTTGTACGAGACGGCGACCTTGTCCTCCTGAGGAACTTTCGTCGTTATGAGAATCACTCCGTTTGCTCCCCGTGAGCCGTAAATCGCCGTTGATGAGGCGTCTTTGAGAATCTCTATTGACTTGATGTCTGCCGGGCTCACGGAATTGAGCGAACCGCCCGGAAATCCGTCGATGACAACGAGCGGGCCGCCGTCGGCCTTTATGGAGTTTACCCCTCTGACCCTCATGACCTGTGAGGAGCCGGCCGCTCCTGACGAAGACACGACCGATAGACCAGCAACACGTCCCTGGAGAAGGTCCGAGACTTGATTCACCGGCATTTTCTTCAGCGTCTCCTCCGCGTTCACGGATGAGATTGCGCCTGTCAGGTCTGATTTCTTTTGCACGCCGTAGCCCACCACGACAAGCGTGTTTAGGAAGGTGGCGTCCTCGCGCATCACTATTTGCATTTCTTTGTCGAATACGGCACCGGTTCTGACATCGGCATATCCGAGGGAACTGAACTCAAGTTCCGAACCTGCCGGTACATTCCTTAACTCGAAGACACCGGAGTCATCGGTGCTTGTCCCGATTGTGGCCCCCGATACTACCACGGCTACTCCCGGAATGGCATTGTGGTTCTCGTCCGTGACTGTCCCGTGTACTTGCCCGTAAACTTGAGCCGTCATCGGAAGCCCCGACGACATTGCTGCAATTATCAATAATGTGGCTTTCAAGTTTTTCATTACAGTATTTCTTTAGCGCTGTCCGTGTCTGTATATAGTGTCGCGTGCGGATGGGTCCGCAGTATGGAGGCGGGGCACGATTCCGAAACCGGCCCGAAAACCATGGACCTCACGGCGTGTGCCTTGGTCGGAGCAGGCACCATACAGAAGAGGCGTCCTGCGGACATGAGAGTCGGAACCGTCAATGTCACTGCATATTGCGGGACATCATCAAGGCTGGCGAAGCACCCGTCATGGACCTGTTGCCGGCGACAGGCAAGGTCGAGGTCAACGACCTTTATTCGGAGCGGGTCATCGAACATCGCGACGTGCGGGTCGTTGAATGCGATGTGACCGTTCTCTCCTATGCCCATGCACACGATGTCAATATTCTCCGAGCGAAGAACATTATCGTACTGACGGCAGGTCTCTTCACTGTCGTTTCCGCATCCGATGTATTCGACTGAGGCAAACGGAACCTTGTCGAATATGGCATTGCGCAGAAAATTTCCGAATGATTGCGGGGCGCTCTGCGGCAGGTTCACATATTCATCCATGTGAAGCGCGTTGATTCTGCTCCATTCAATACCTTCTGTCTTGGACAGCGCACTGAGAAACTCGTTCTGTGAAGGAGCAGCCGCAAACACAATATTTATGCTTTTCTTTTCGGCCAGAAGTGTCCGTATGCATTCCGCGACATCCTTTGCCGCGGAGGCTCCCATTTCGGCCCGGTCGGGATAGACCCTCACGTCAAGTTTTCCTGACACAAACTCTTTTATCACCATATTGCAGATTCTTTAGTGTTATGTACTGCAAAGTGAGCGATTTTTATGATGTCATTTTCTTCTTTTTGCGTCAGTTATCCCTTAATATGCGTCAATTTTTACGGCCGTTGATTTATGATTAATTATTATTGCTCGTCCGAAAGCGATTTCGGCTCTTCATTTTGCGTCAATTCCAACTCTGGTTTTGGACTATCTAATCCGAGAATCGTATCATATCCGCAAATATATCAATATATATGCGGAGAAAAGAAAAATAGGTGCTATGTATTTTGTTCTACGTGCAGAACGGCGCGATTAATAAAACCGGCAATTGTAGCGGGAGAGGAGGTCGATGGAGCTGAAGTTATCGGGATGGTCGGGACGCTTGCCGAGGATGAGGAAGTCGGTGAGGACGGCGACGGCGTCATGGGCATCGCGGTCGGAGTGCTGTGCGATGAGATACTTCACATAGCCATCCTTCAGGGCAGTCATGTTCCTTTCGAGCACGTCGTAGCCGATGACGTTCCATCCTTTGAGCCCATGTTCGCGCAGATAGTCGGCGACGAGGTAGATGCGGGAGTTGAGGGTCACGACGTTCGGACATCCGGTGATGGCAGTGAATGCGTCATCCATCGCCTTGTGCGCCTCTTCAGGATTGTTCGGGTTTATGACGACGTTTCGCACCTCCGTATCAGGGAAGTGCGCAGTGAGGTAGTCCATGAATCCGCGGCGGCGTTCCTGCGACGGGTCAGACAGCCCCTTGACGTCGCGCTCGATTCTCACGAGATGGACGGTGCCGCGGTTCTCTTCCGCCGAGCCTGACATGAGCATGTCCGCGCAGAACGCTCCACTGTCATAGATAGGCTGGCCGAAGTAGGCAAGATGGCCATAGACCCCGCTCACGCTCGTATTCAATATGACATAGGGTATATCTGCCTCTTCCAACTCCACGGCCATTGTGCGTGTGGCGTCAAGGAACATAGGGGCTATTATCGCTCCGGAATAGCCCTCCTTTATGACCCTGCGGCACTCGGAGAGGAACGAATCGACGTCATATTGGTCATATAGACACTCCACGACGTTTACGGAGAAGCGGCCGGCATATTCCATCGCCTTTTCGACGCCTATGTGCGAAAGTTCCCAGAACTCGCCGTTCCTATATTTCGGAAACAGGACGGCAATCCTGTGTGATTTGTTCTTCGCCAGCATCGACGCATAGACGTTCGGCTGATAACCGAGTTCCTCGATGACTCTGAGCACTTTCTCCCGCGTCTTTTTCGACACTTCGCCCCTCTCGTGCAGCACTCTGTCGACCGTACCGTTCGTGACTCCGGCGGCCCTTGCCACATCGCTTATCGTAATTATGGAATTCTTCATCTGTATCCGGCTGCATGTTAAAACATCGTGCAATATACGAAAAAACATCGGTTTGTCGCAGATTGAGGGAAAATATCTCCGTGTTCGCACACGGAAACTGAAAAACATTGTTAAATTTGCAATTATATCTCCCGCGTTCGTGGGGAGTTTTGTTTAACCATAATATATAATCCATTATGATTCGAATGACTGAAAGTTGGCGGTGGTATGGACCTGATGACCCCGTGAGCTTGAGCTATATCAGGCAGGCTGGAGTGACCGACATCGTCCATGCCCTGCATCATATCACGAACGGAGAAGTCTGGACCGTCGAGGAAATCAGAAAAAGGCAGGAACTCATCGCTGAGGCGGGGCTTAAATGGAGCGTCGTTGAGAGTGTGCCCGTGCATGAGCACATAAAGACTCGCGAGGGGGAATACCTCAGATATATAGAGAACTACAAGCAGAGCATACGTAATCTCGCCGAGTGCGGAATTCACATCATAACCTACAACTTCATGCCGGTTATCGACTGGACGAGGACCGATCTCCAATTCGAGATGCCTGACGGCTCGCGTGCGCTGCGGTTCGAGAAGGCGGCGTTCATGGCGTTCGATCTTTTCATACTCGGCCGAAAGGCGGCTTTCGACGAGTGGACTGAGGAGGAGATTGCGGTGGCGAAGGCCCGTTACGAGAAGATGGATGAGGCCGAGATTCAGCTGATTACAAGGAATATGATTGCCGGTTTGCCTGGAAGTGAGGAAAGTTTCACTCTTGAGCAGTTCCGTCAGGCGCTGTCCCGCTATGACGGGGTGACAGAAGAGCAGCTGCGCGAGAGCCTCATATTTTTCCTGCAGCAGGTCTGCCCGGTTGCTGACGAGTGCGGCTCCGTGATGGTCATCCATCCCGACGACCCGCCTTACTCGCTGCTCGGACTGCCACGCATCCTCTCCACTGCAGAGGATTTCAGGAAACTGATTGCCGCTGTTCCGAACAGATCGAACGGGCTGTGCCTCTGCACCGGTTCGTTCGGAGTTAGGGCGGATAACGACTGTGTGGCCATGATGCGGGAGTTCGGTGACAGGGTCGGTTTCGTCCATCTGCGCACGACCAAGCGTGATGCCGAGGGTAATTTCTATGAGGCGAACCTGCTTGAGGGCGACGTGGACATGTACGGCATGATGAAGGCACTGCTTGAGGTCGAGCAGAGACGTGGGGTGAGTATTCCCGTGCGTCCGGACCACGGCCATCAGATGTGCGATGACCTCGGCCGCAGATCCAATCCGGGTTATTCCTGCTACGGACGCATGCGCAGCTTGGCTGAGCTTCGTGGCCTTCAGGAAGGTATAATCCGAAGTTAAAGGCTGAAGCGGCTTGCTGCGTTACGCTTCGTCGTCAAAATCCTCACAACCATTAGGTTGCTGCGGTTTTAACTCCTCGCAAGCCTTGCAATCCATCTTCATCTTTAACTTCGGTGGATAAGCTCTTGTATGAGAAAATTTTAGATAGAGACTTTAAACAGAGACTTTAGATAGAGACTTTAAACATAGACTTTTAAAATTACATAATGATATGACACAGAATCTTTTTGATGTAAAGGGCAGGGTTTTGGTGATGACCGGGGCCTGCGGCGTGCTCGGGAGCACTATCGTAAAGTATTTCGCGGCCCAGGGTTGCAAGGTGGTGCTGCTTGGCCGCTCAGTCGAGAAAGGGGAAAGACTCGTTGAGGAAATCAGCCAGTCCGGAGGCGAGGCTTGTTTCCTTACTACCAATGTGCTTGACAGGGATGTGTTGGAGAGCAACTATGAGCAGATTATAAGGAAATATGGCAGGATAGACATACTAATGAATGCCGCCGGAGGCAATATGCCGGCAGCTACGGTTCCGCCGGAGAAGACCATCTTCGACCTGGACCTTGACGCCGTTAAGCAAGTTGCCGAGCTTAATCTGTTCGGAACGGTTCTTCCGACTATGGTCTTTGCAAAGTCGATGGCAGAGAGCGGTAAGGGCTCAATCATCAACTTCGCCTCAGAGTCCGCTCTACGTCCGCTCACCCGCGTCGCCGGATATGGGGTTGCAAAGGCAGCTGTCGTTAACTGGACAAAATACCTTTGTGCAGAGCTTGCGCTCAAGTTCGGAGAGGGAATAAGGGTGAATGCGATTGCTCCGGGCTTCATTCTCTCGAACCAGAACCGCTCCCTCCTCACCAACGAGGACGGCTCGCTCACTCCGCGTTCTGAGACAATCCTCTCTCACACTCCTATCGGACGTTTCCTTGAGCCGGACGAACTTGTGGGCACGCTTCACTACCTCGCCTCCGACGCTTCAAAAGCAGTTACCGGAACCGTCTGCGTTGTTGACGGCGGATTTGACGCATTTTCGATTTAAGACAAATCTGAAGCAGTTTGTTTTTTCATATTTCTTAATTGTTAACTTTCTTCTATAAATCCTGCTTGATTTTTATTTAACCGGCCTGAAAACCGCCGGTTTTATCTATATTTGTAAAAGTTTAATTATAAAACCACACATACAGACATTTATGATACTGAAATCTCTTGCGGTCTCAACCATTGCCGCGCTGGCCATATCGGCCTCCTTCTCTGTGACAGCCGGTGCTGTTTCCATAATCCCGGAACCACAGAAAATCACACAAACGCAGTCCGTACTTCCAGTTTCCGCGACTGAAATCAAGGTTTATGCCTCCACAGACGAGCTCAAGCAGCTTGCTGCCACTTGGGCCGAGTCCATCAAAAAGCCATTTGTCGCCGGAGACTATTGGACAGAGACGAACTTCCACCGCATCGTTTCGGACGTTGTACTTCCGTCGGCCGTCCTTGAAAAGTCGGCCAAGAAGGCAGATGTGAAACTTTCCGTTGACAAGTCACTCGCTGAGGAACAATATAGGCTGACCATTGACCCGAAAGACCGGATTGTCATCACGGGAGGTTCGGCAAAAGGCGTATGGTGGGGACTCCAGTCTCTTTCCCAGATTCTCATCGATAGCGCGTCCAAGGCCGAAGGCGGGCAGTTGAAACTCGCCGGGCTCGAAATCGAGGACTGGCCGGAGTTCGCGTACAGAGGTGCCATGCTCGACTGCTGCCGTCACTTCATACCGTTCGAGGACGTGAAGAAATACATAGATATAATGGCCTACCACAAGCTCAACACTTTCCACTGGCATCTCACGGAGGATCAAGGCTGGAGAATCGAGATAAAGAAATATCCGCTTCTCACGGAAATAGGCTCAAAGCGAGAGGACACTCTCGTCAACCATCTCCGGGAAAAGGAGGAGAACAGGGTGTATGACGGACATCCCCACAGTGGATTCTACACTCAGGAGCAGGCCCGTGAACTCGTTGCATACGCCGCTGCAAGGCAGATTACAGTGATTCCGGAAATTGAGATGCCGGGACACGCCGAAGCCGCGCTTGCCTCATATCCTTATCTCGGTTGCAGGCAGACCGGTTATGTGACGCTCCCTGTATGGGGCATAATCCCGGAGGTATTCTGCATGGGACGCGAGACGACTTTCAAGTTCTTCGAGGACGTGCTTGATGAAATATGCGAGATTTTCCCTGGCGAGTACATCCACATCGGCGGCGACGAGTGCCCGCGCGACCGTTGGAAGGAATGTCCTGATTGCCAGAGGCGCATGAAGGAAGAGGGGCTTACAGAGGTTGGCCAGCTTCAGGGTTATCAGCTCAAGAGAGTTGAGAAGTACCTCAACGCAAAGGGTCGTCATATCATCGGATGGGACGAGATTCTTGAGTCCGGTGCCACTCCTACCGCCACTGTGATGTCCTGGAGAGGTCCGCAGGGAGGAGTAACGGCTGCAAAGATGGGCAACAAGGTCGTAATGGCCCCGAACAACTATTTCTATCTCGACTACTACCAGACGGCAGATCCGGAGGCAAACAAGGAACCGCTCGGCATCGGAGGTTATGTCTCTCTTGAAAAATGCTGGAGTTTCGATCCTTTCGATCAGCTTACAGAGACTGAGAAATCATACATCTACGGCATTCAGGCAAACACCTGGACTGAGTATATGCGCGGCATTGACCGTGTCCAGTTCATGGACCTTCCGCGTTTCTGCGCCCTTTCCGCAGTCAGCTGGCACAAGGATGCGCAGACCTATCCTGAGTTCCTCGCCAAGGTGAAGGATTCAATGCTCAAGCTCTATCAATATTACGGACTCATATACGCTCCATACGCATTTGAGGAGTGAGTCAGAAGCGGAGGCCGACGGAAAGAAGGCAGCCGGAGCGCCACCAGCGGCCCGGTGTGTTGTCTATTTCCATTCCGCTTTCCTCCTTGCTGCGGCGGTCGCGGCCTGAGTCTTTGATGAATCCCTTGCCTACGAGATTGAGCGCCTGACCGTGTTTGAGTTTCCATGTGTAGCCGACGCCGAGTTCGCCGCTGTACCAGTTCGATGGGAGCGCGAAGTCGTGGTCAATCAAATCCACGGCAACGTGAGTGTCTCCGGTCTCGCGGGGCGTGTAGTCAAGACGACTGCCATTGCCGCGCGAGACTTTAGCCTTGCATCCAAGTTCGAAGAGGCCTCTGTGGGTGTGGAAAAACTTACTGAATCCGAGGGAGTATCTCGCGTTCTTTATAAGTTCATACGCATTCGCTGCGCTGTAACTCTGTTCGCAGCGGTTCCATTCCATTTCGTCGGTTATGACCCAGCTTTTCCGGTTGTTCCTGTCATTGATATAAATATTGACCGAGCAGTTGAAATGATCCTCCCGGTTAAGGTAACGGCCCGGAAGTGAAGAGTCAGTCACCCATGAATTGACTTCCGGAGACGAGTCGAAATGCTGCACAAACTCTCGCCCGGAATGACGCAGGCCGCTGTATTCAAAACTTAATGCAGCTCCGCCTCTTGCCATGTTTTCCATAGGAGCGGATATGGATAATCCCGTCCTGAAATCATGCGTGTAGTAGTTCCCCCTGTCATGGGGCTTGTTGTAGTCTATGTCAAAGACCTTCTCAAGTCCGTTGCGATATTCTCCGTAGAGGCTGACATTTCCGATGTCATCGTTGTACTGAAGAGAGAGACAGCCTCCCAGTGTATTCCCTTCGTATTTTCTCTCCCTCTCAGTGCTGCTGAACACCTCGTAGGTATATTGCCCCAGACCCTTCAGCAGGTAGAGCTTCTGCGGCTGGGAGGAGTCGTAGAGGATGAGGTTTGAGGTCTCGCGGTAGAGGCCGTAGATAAATCCTGTGGAGACGGAAAAATGTTTCAGAAAGATGAATGAGAGCGACGGCTTTATCTCAATCCTGCACATCCCTGCCTGTGGGCGCGGGTCAACCTTCTTTGCTCCCCGTCCGACATCGAGATCCATTGCGAGGCCCGCGTTCAAAAAGCCCTGCACGATTGGGGTAGATATGTCCGCCCACATTGCGTATGCCTGCTTTTGCCAATTTCCGCCCGTACTGTCGGCAATTACATACGGCATATCCCTCAACGGGTTGAATGTCGAGGCGAAGCGCACGCCGTTTTCGAAGGACTGCCTGAAACGGAAGTCCCCCTTGAGACGGAATCTTCCCACCTGCCTCTCTCCGTCGGCGTTGAAGAATATTCCCGTCTTTGTATCCGCATCCTGCGCCCTATGGAACGTTCCGGTCTCGAAGTCGGCTCCGAGCACGGCTTGCCCATAGCCTTCCGTTGGCTTAGAGCATTCCATGTCAGCGGCGTTCATCTGCCTTTCCTGCGCTGAGGCATGGATTTCGACAGCCAGCACCGGGATGAGAAGAAGTCTCGTGAGGAATTTTCTCACTTCTCGCGAGAATTCCCTCCGGCAGCATATACACGAAGCCTTATGTGTCCTCATATTCTTCATTCCGACAGTGGTTTTTCGTTGATTTCAAAGTCTGCGGTCGAGTTGTTCGTGTCCTGAAGACGCACGCGCCCATCGGTAGAAGGCAGGGACTTCCTGCGCACGCTCAGTCCGGCATAAATCCTTGCAACAGTTGCGAATCCCGCGTCGAGTTTCGGTGAGAACCGCTTCGTTCCTGTCGCCGTCTCGTTCTGAATGAGGTCAACTGCATCTACCACATTGTCGTATGGCACTTTCAGACAGTTCCAGTACTCCTCATCCTCAAACGGATCCTGAAAAGTCTCTGGCAGAGTGACCTTCTCGAAGGCGGCAAATTCCTCCGCACTCGCCTCCAGCAGCACCATCCCCTGCCCGAACACACTCGGCCGCCACAGATAGCCGTAGTCCGGCCAGAACGCCATCTCCATATTTGTTGCGTCGAAGTCCGGGTACTTGTTTTCCGGGTCGTTCACATAAGCCTCGAAATCGGCTCCGGACAAGTCCACCGGAGAATTCAGATTGTAGGCAGCGTCTTTATTGTGCGGCGCGGCCATTGTCGCAATCACAGCAGTCTGCCCCGGCTGCATCACGAATGACTTTCCTTCAGCGACAATCTTCCAGACGCTTTTCAGGTAGACGTGGGTGTAGTTTCCGGCTTTCTCTCCAGGCCACAAAGGTCCGCTTTCTCCGAAGCCGCCGTAAAACTCGTTCATCCCGATGTAGAGATTGCCGATGTCCTGTGGCTTGGAAGAATTGTTGTAAATCGAGAAAAAAGTGTCGTTACGGTAGCTTCCGTTGTTTGGAGTGGTGGATCCGGCGTAGTAGAGTTCTTTGAAAATGACTGGACTCGCGGACACTGCAATGAGTTTTGTCTCCGGCAGCTGCGGCGCGGCCCCCAGATGCAGTCCCATTCCGCTTATGAAACCTGACAGGTAGAGCGGTTCCCCCTTCGTGTCAATATCGACCGATTCGGCCTCCTCCGCCGTGAGGTTCCCTGACACCGTCACAGTGTATTGCCCCGGCATTATTCTGCTCACCTCCACAACCCCGTCAGTCCCGCTTTCAAAACTATAGCCGAGTTGCTCGGTCGTGTTGGTCATAAGCACCGACAGGGGAGTCGAGAACGACCTTCCGTTTCCGAACTCTCCGTAGCTGAAGTGCATCTCAAAATCGCTGACGAACTGGCTTGGCGGCACCTCGTCCCGAAAACAGCCGCCAAGCAGCAAAGCCGACAGCACGAACAAAGTCAACGTCCGTATGTTACAAAAGCCTTTCATTTCCCAAATGTTTTACCTCCATCCTCGCCCTCAGAACTTGAGCCACGCCTCAATTCCGAAGAACTGCGACGGGTTGCGCGAACTTGACCATGTTCCCGGATTCCTCTTGCTCTCCTCCAACGGGTTCGTGCGGAAGACATTGTTGAGGAAAAACGTGAATCCGAGATATTCCCCGATTTCCTTCGTTAGCCTCAAATTGCAGAGCCACAGTGGTTTATGCGTTTCCTTGATGAGCCTGTTGTCCAAAATCTGCTTCTGAATGTCTTCGCTTATCGGGTCACCTTCCGCGAGTGCCGTGTATTTGAGGTTTGAGGCGCTTATGTATCCTATCGGATGGATGTTCTCCGTTCCGAGATATTCGTGTGTATCGCTCCAAATCGTCTGCACCGACATCGAGACGACGAATCCGATTTTCGGAATATTGTGTATCACCCTAAGGTTTGTCGAAAACCGTGAATAGCGGCTTCCGTTGCCGCTTGCGTAAACTCCGATGTCCTTATATCCCTTCTTCGGGTCCGGATTCTTCTGAAAATATGATTCGGTGGAGGAATATGAATCCGAGACCATATATGCTCCGGTCAGGACAAACGACGTGCGGATGGGCTTAATCTGTCCGAAGTCGAGGTCGAACTCCACGCCCTTTGAGTCGTTCACACTGTTGTTCAGCGGTTTGTAATAGCTCACTACGACATTTGTCGCGTCGCTGTATTTCAGCAGGGGATATGTCCCCTCACGCTCGATGCCCTCGTATTTCTTGAGTTCAAATAGCTGGAAGCAACTGCGGTCCGTGCCGAACGAATAACCGTTGCGCAGCAGTTCGCGGTAAGCCGTGACGCTCAGCCTCATGCCGGCCCACTCGAAATCGAGTCCGATTTCCGACTTGGAATTTCTCGCAATCTTGAGGCGGCTGTTGGAAGTGTCATAGACCTTGGTGGTAAGGACGCTGAGTTCCTGAGCCCCGCTTACTCCGGTCAGGCCGATGTTGCTGTAGTTCACAAAGTCGAAATAAGCTTTGTCGGGGTAGAGATAGACCAGCGGCGGAGCCTTGGCCGTTATTCCCCAGCCTCCGCGCAGTTTCAGCATCTTCGGGACAATTTCGAATGAGGCGTTGACTCGTGGCGAGAGGGCATTCATCATTTCGCTGCGTCCGGGCTGCACAAGGTCGAAGCGCAGACCAAGCTGTACTTTCAAATCCCTGTTCCACAGTGTCTTGGAAATGTTGTCCTCGGCGTAGAGCGAGAACTGGTTGAGGGCGGGAATGTCGGTGTAAGGGCGCATCCTCAGTCCGCTTGACGGAGGCATGAGCGGGTCGAAAACCTTGCCTTGCCCGAAGTTCACGTCCGTTTTCCACTCCGCTCCGCCGATGATGCGGTTGCCTATGCCCCAGAACTCTGTGAACATGCTGGCCACCACCTTTGCAAAGACATTGAGCGGTTTCCCGTAGGTCGTCATCTGCGTGAGGAACTCGTAGGGGAGTATGTTTGTGGATGCCTCGTGGCCCGGCGCGTCGGTGTTGGTCAACTTGTTGCCGAGATTGTCATAGACCGGACCGCCGACGTTTGCCGCCACAGTGCCGTCGGTCATTGCCGAGGTTACCATATAGCCGAAATTGCCCTTTATTTCCTGAGTGTAACCCGTTTGCTCCGCGTAATTTGCGGAAAAGTTGAACTTTAGGGATTTCAGGAAAGATAAGTCCGCCTGCCAGTTGATGTTCGTGTTGAACTTGAAGCCCATGTTCTCCGCCGAGCGCTTCCTCTGATACTTCACGTCTGTCGGGTCGAGTTTCTGGGCATCGAGATCGGAGTAGAATCCAAATCCGGTGGTGGTCCTCAACTTTTCTGCGAAAGTCTTTGAATAGAGCAGGTTTGCCGTGATTCGGCGATATTGCTGATAGGGCCGGCGTTCATCGGCGAGAGAAGATGCGTAGTCGAAGTCGGCACTAAGTGCTCCGCCCTTCTTTCCGAGTGCAAATCCCTTGCTGACAGACGCTTGGGTGAGTGTCGGGTTTATCTTTGTCCTGATTCTGAATGGATATTCGCCTGCCTTCGGATTCACGATTATGACTCCGGATGTGAGGTCGCCGTATTCGACGGAAGGGATGCCCCTTATGACATCTACCGATTCGACATTGTCTACCGAAATCTGTCTCAAATCCACTCCCGAACCTGCTGTAGAGGAATAGCCGGAAGTGAGCGTACCGCTTGTCGCTGTGTTGCCTACCTGGAGATTGGCATTATTGGAGACCGGTGCCCCGTTCACGATGATGGATGTTCCGAGGCTGTTCATCGCGTCCGTTCCCACCTGCCTGATTGTCGCCTTGCTGGCGGAGGTGAGAGAGGGATTGGAGGATAGCTGTCCTGGAAGGAGTTCCATTATGTCGCTCAGGGAAGTGGCCTGAAGATGGTCTATGGCCGTGCGCGAAATGCTCGATGCCGTGGATGCCCCCACTGCTCCCGAGCGTGCCGTCACCACGACGTCGTCAAGTCTGAACGAGGATTCGACCATCAAGACGCTCACCGGGGACATCCCCGCGCTCACCTTGACTTCAACCTCATAGTCCAGCATGCCAATCATTTGTGCGGAGAATTTCCACCTCCCTTCGGGCACTCCTTTCAGCACCGCCCCGCCGTCAGTCTCGCTTGCGGCATAGATTCCGCAGTCCGGGAATCCCACGACGACCCCTGCCAGAGGTTCACCGCTTTCCTTTGAATTGACGAACACCCTAACATCAACTTTACTCGGAGCCGCGGCCGCAAGGCGGCACACCACTCCGAGTAAAGTTATAACTAATATGATTTTGCGCAGATGTTTCATATCACGCCCAAAGGACTCCCGAATCCCATTCGGGACGAGGTTTATGTGCGCAAATGATTATTTTACGCAGCGGACAGGCACTGCGGTAGCGTAGGTGTTGGTTTCGAATGTAGGAGCATTACCATTCCAATAAATACTAGGAAGGTTGTTTCCATCCTTTTCAGTGAGCGTTGAACTCCAAAAGGCTTCTCCCTTATATTTGTCGTCTTTTTCGGCAGCTGTGAACTTTCCTGAATTTAGCAGATGGAGTTGGTTTAGTATCTTTTTATAGTTCTGATATTCCTCTTCGGTGCCTTCGTAGAAGTCAGGGTAATCCTCGTATGTTAAAACCTCCCCGACTATATATTTCAGTTTCAGTATCTGTTCTTTTGTAGGAATGCTCCAACCTTTAGGGCAAGGAGTGTTCTCTGCGACGGTCCAATCAGCGAAGCCTTTGCTTTCCGGGCTCCAATCCTTGTCGTAGAACTCGTTCACCTTTGTATCGTTACCTGATGCGACAGGAAGGATTTTTCCCCACTGGTAGAAATATCCGATATCCTCAGTACTCTTTGCTCCGACATTTCTGTCAAGCATTTTGAATCCGAGATCTTTAGTGAAGTCAAGCACTTCATACCGTGCAATCTGTCCCTTGATGGTGAGCTTGCAAGTTGCAGAAAGTTCGCCGGCTTTAGCCGTGATGGTGACAACTTTTTCTTTTTCCTCGATGTCTTCAACAGTCAGTGCGAGCTCTCCCTTTGGGGACACGGTCACGAGTTCCGGGTCGCTTGAAGTCCATTCCACAGTCACTCCATCCAGAGCATTTTCAGGTGTCGCGCTCACAGAAAGTTCAGGAAGGTCTTCGTCAGTGAAGACAGTTTTCTCCGCAGGAGTTACGGTGAGAGTTTTGGCACCCTCTTCTTTGTTGCAGGCAACAACAGCCAATGCAACGACTGCAATGTAAGCAATCTTTTTCATTTGATAAAAATTTTAGCCGACCCAAA
>OLVY01000998.1_pt1 | contig 19122 bp, 15 predicted proteins | sample 1674261 | NCBI WGS metagenome assembly OLVY01 (sample SAMEA103958155, study PRJEB25191) | human gut metagenome | biome: human-associated habitat [ENVO:00009003]; feature: intestine environment [ENVO:2100002]; material: feces | place: Germany | collected 2013/2015
GGCGTGCGGGGCGAGAGCCTTCGGTTCTTTCAAAAGCCATTGCTTATTACCTCCTGTTGGATTTTTACGGTTAAAACACCGGTTCGGGAATCAGAACGGCAGGTCGTCGCTGTCGTCGATGACGGCGAAGTCATCTGCATTGCCGGCAGAATAGCTGGGAGCTGCCTCCACAGCAGCCGGACGGGCAGGAGCTGCGTTCTGGTAGGACGGAGCAGCATTCTGATAGCTGCCGCCGCCCTGATTGCTGCCATTCGATTTGGAGCCAGCAAAGTTGACGTTGTTTGCCACGACCTCCACAGCGGTGCGGTTGTTTCCGTTCTTGTCCTGATACTGGCGGGTCTGGAGACTGCCTTCGATGGCGATCAGACTGCCCTTCTGGAAATACTTGGAGACGAACTCTGCCTGCTGGCGCCATGCGACGATGTCGATGAAATCGGCCTGACGCTGCTCGCCCTGACGGGCAAAGTTGCGGTCACACGCAATGCGGAAGCTGCACACATTGGTGCCGCTCTGGGTGGTGCGAAGCTCGGGATCCGCCACGAGACGGCCCATGATCGCTACAACATTCAACATAATACGGACTCCTTTTTCGTCACGAAAAGATTACTCCTCGTGGGCAACGATCAGGCTGCGCATAACGCCCTCAGTGATCTTGTACACACGGTCGAGCTCAGCGGGGAAGCTGGGGTCAGCAGTGAAGTTGATCACGGTGTAGACGCCTTCCTCCTCATCGTTGATGGGGTAGGCCAGACGGCGCTTGCCCCACTCATCGATGGAATCGATGGTACCGTTAGCCTCGATCAGGGACTTGAACTTACCGATGAGAGCGGAAGAAGCCTCCTCGTCGAGAGCAGCGCTGGTAATCAGCATGGTTTCGTACTTTGCCATTTTGTAGCACCTCCTTTTGGACTTAAGGGCCTCAAGGTTATGAGGCCAAGGGTACACACGACATGCGGCATCGCCTGCCGTGTGCGGCGTGTCTGTTCAGACAGCAATTTATTATAGCAAGTCCATGCTGTTTTGTCAAGCCCTGCGGGCCAAAAATCCGCACAAAAATTTGTACTGAAGATTTGGTGAACTTTGTCTGTTTTTTAACGAGAAAAATTGAGAATCATTTTGATTTTGGCAATGAGCGGCGATATAATAAAGAAATAGGATGGCGGGCGCGGCCGGCCGCCCTGTATAAAGAAATAGAACGGAGGAAGACAAATTTATGTATTCTGTTTTTCGGAACCTTGCCATCATCATCCTCAGTGCCAAGTTCTTCGGGCTGGTGGCCCGCAAGTGCAAGGCACCGCAGGTGGTGGGCGAGATCATTGCGGGCCTGATCATTGGGCCCTGCCTGCTGAACCTTGTGCATATCAGCGATACCATTTCTATCTTTGCGGAGATCGGCGTGGTGCTGCTGATGTTCACCACGGGCCTTGGCACCAATCTGAAGGAGCTGATCAAAGCAGGTCCCATCGCAACTCTGATCGCCTGTGTGGGCGTGGCGGTGCCGCTGGCAGGGGGCACGCTCCTTTATAGTCTGTTCTACGGCTTCTCGGCGTTGGGCAGCCAGGAGTTCTACCGTGCTCTCTTCATCGGTACCATTATGACCGCCACCAGTGTGTCCATCACCGTGGCCACCCTGCAGGAGATGGGCCACCTGAAGAGCTTTCTTGGCACCACCATTGTCAGTGCCGCCGTTATCGATGATGTCATCGGCATCGTGGTGCTGACCTGTGTGCTGGGAGCAAGCTCCGGTACCGGCACGGGGCTGGGCAAGGTGCTGATGAACACCGTGCTGTTCTTCGCCACCGCCATCGGCGTGGGCATCATTGCCCATTACGCCATGAAGTGGCTGGACAAGCGCAACCCCCACACCCAGCGCATCACCATCGTCAGTATGGCGTTCTGCTTTGCCATGGCCTACATCGCTGAGGCTTACTTCGGCATTGCAGACATCACCGGTGCCTACATCGCAGGCATCGTCCTGTGCACTCTGGAGGATGCCCCCTATGTGGAGCGCCGGGTGGACATCAGCAACTATGTGCTGTTTGCTCCCATCTTCTTCGCCAGCATCGGCCTGAAGACAGATATCAGCGGCCTGACCCCGGAGATCCTGCTGTTCAGCGTGTGCTTCGTGGTGGTGGCCCTGATCACCAAGATCATCGGCTGCGGGCTGGCGGCCAAGGTCTGCAGGTTCAGCTGGGGTGATTCCCTCAAGGTGGGTGTTGGCATGATGACCCGCGGCGAGGTGGCACTGATCGTGGCCCAGAAGGGCCTGGAGGTCGGCGTGGTGGACTCGGTCTACTTTACCGCTGTGATCCTGCTGATCGTGGTGTCCAGTGTGGCAACGCCGCTGGTGCTGAAGGCACTCTTTACCAAGATGCCGCCGCAGAAGCACCCCAGTCAGGTAAATGGGTAAACAATAAAAAAGATCCTCCGACAGGTCTGCCGGAGGATTTTTTATTTTCAGGATAAGTTACAGTGTCTTGCAGAACTCCTTCAGGTAAGCGCGGAATTCTTCGCCGATCTCCGGATGCTGCAGGGCCAGCTCCACCTGAGCTTCCACCACCTTGAGCTTGTTGCCCATGTCGTAGTGCTTGCCGGTGAACTCTACGGCCGTCATGCCGCCGCGGGTGCGGGCATACTCGGCCATGGCATCGGTCAGCTGGATCTCGCCGCCTGCGCCGGGCTTGGTGTGGGCAAGGATCTCGTAGATCTCCGGGGTCAGCAGCACGCGTCCCAGAATGGAGTAGTTGCTGAACTCCTGTCCCTTCTTGGGTTTCTCGATCATGTCGTCCACAAAGAAATAGTTGTCGTGGATGGGGGTGGTCTTCAGGCTGCAGTACCGGCTCACATCTTCCCATGGCACTGCGGAAACGCCTGCCACCGGGCGGCCGAACTCCTCGTAGGCGCGGATCAGCTGAGCGCAGACCGGGTCCTCGCCCCAGATCACGTCATCGCCGTAGATGACAACGAAGGGATCGTCGCCGGTGAAAGCCTTGGCAGTATTTACGGCATGGCCCAGACCCAGCGTTTGCTTCTGGCGCACAAAGAGGATGTTTGCCATGTTGGCGATGCCCAGACATTCCTCCAGCGCCTTTTCCTTGCCGGGCTTTGCCAGCTTTTCTTCCAGCTCAGGGCTGCGGTCGAAGTGATCCTCAATGATGCTCTGGTTGCGGCCCAGAATGATGAGGATATCGGTGATGCCGGAACGCACAGCTTCTTCCACCAGATACTGGATGGCGGGCTTGTCCACGAGGGGCAGCATACCCTTGGGCATGGCCTTGGTAGCGGGCAGCACGCGGGTGCCAAGACCGGCGGCAGGGATGACGGCTTTGGTGACTTTCTTCATCATGATCCATATTCTCCTATTACTATTTTGAAATCCGCAATGCCAGCCTTTGCAGGCGGCATTGCAGATCAGAGCATCCCGGCCAAAGCGTCCAGATTCGGACCCATCAGCACGGTAGCGCAGGCACCCAGCACCATCAGCAGCACAAAGGCACCGATCACACCGGCGATGCTCACGCCGCCCTGCGCAGACAGGACCGCACGGCGCTGGGCAGCGTCCGGGAACTCAGCACGGATGCGGCGGATGCGCTCGGCTGCGCTTTTGCGGTACAGCCACTTGGCGTACAGGGTGCGCAGCATCACCAGTGCAAAGCTGAACACTGTCATAATGCGGGAAAGCACGACGATGGCAGTGCTGCTGATGCCCGCAGTGAGCGGACTGCCGGTGGCCTGCATCATGCTCAGCAGGGTGGGCAGGGCCACCACCAGCTCTGCGGCCAGAAAACCAAAGGCCGGCTTCCACGCCTTGCGGTAGAAGAAATAGAACGGGCCGAACACCAGCGCCGAGAAGCACATGGAAATTTTGGTGTGCTGCAGCTGCATCCGGCTGTAATCGTTCAGGTAGACGGGCGCGGCCTTGCCAATATAATCGTTCCAGTCGCTGTAGGGGATGCCGTCAATCAGCTCTTCTTTGCCAAAGGCCGCCTGCACGTTGCGGCGGGTGGGCTCCTCCACCGTCTGCTGGTACTGGCGGTAAAGGTCGTTGTAATCAAAGCGTCCGTCTGCGTCGGTGCCGGGCTGGCTCTGGGTGGGCGGCTCCGGGCACTGGCTCTCCGGCGGAAGAACGGCACCGCAGCAGCGGCAGCGCTCTTCGGTGCGCAGGGTGCGCTCACCGCAGCTGGGGCAGGTGCGCAGAGCATCGTCTTTGTACGGGAACGTCCATTCATAGCCCGCGCCATGGGCGGGGGTGTGGATGCAGCGGCCAAGCTTTTCGTAGCACTCGCGGTGATAGGGTGCGCCGCAGTCCGGGCAGACCACGATATCATCGGTCAGCGCCAGCGGTCTGCCGCAGCCTTCACAGGGACAGCCATAATATTTCGGCATGATTTCCTCCTGTTGTATGGTTCATACTGGTATTATACTCCCCTGAAAGAGAAAAGAAAAGGTGAAAATCTTCAAAATTCCAGCAGGATAATCCATTTACCCCTTTACTTTAGCATAGATTCTCGGTATACTAATGAAGTATCTGTGTATAAACTGTGTCTTTTGGCAAGTACAAAGGACTTTACCTTATTTATCATTTCGAGAGGGATTTAGAGAATGATCACGATTGACGAACTGAAGGTGCAGCTTGCCGATTACGGCAAGGCGGTCAAGGACTTGGAAGAAGCCCTTGCCATTGATGCCTCCCGCAAGCGCGTGCAGGAGCTGGAGCACACCATGAGCCGCCCCGGCTTTTATGATGATGCAGACCTGAGCAAGAAGGTCTTTGACGAAGTGGGCGACCTGAAGGGCAAGCTGAGCCGCTTTGAAAAGCTGCAGGGCCTGTACGATGATGCCGAGACCATGCTGGAAATGCTGGATGAAGAATACGACCCCGCCATGATCCCCGAAGCAGAGGAGTCTGTGAACGCTGTGGGCAAGGCAGTGGATGAGCTGCAGCTGATGACCATGCTGAACGGTGAGTACGACCACAGCAACGCCATCCTGACCTTCCACGCAGGCACCGGCGGCACCGAGGCACAGGACTGGGCCGAGATGCTCTACCGTATGTACAACAAGTGGGCGCAGGCTCACGGCATGACCGTCGAGGTCCTGGACTATCAGGACGGCGACGAGGCCGGCATGAAGAGTGCTTCCATGATGGTCAAGGGCGCCAACGCCTACGGCCTGCTCAAGAGCGAGAACGGCGTCCACCGTCTGGTGCGCGTCTCTCCCTTTGACGCCAACGCCCGCCGTCAGACCAGCTTTGCTTCACTGGAAGTCATGCCCGAGCTGGACAACACCATCCAGGTGGACATCCGCCCCGAGGACATCGAGATGCAGGTCTACCGCTCCTCTGGTGCCGGCGGCCAGCACATCAACAAAACTTCTTCCGCTGTCCGACTCATCCATAAGCCCACCGGCATCGTGGTCAGCTGCCAGACCCAGCGCAGCCAGTTCCAGAACCGCGACTACGCGATGGAAATGCTGAAGGCAAAGCTGTACCAGATTGCCAAGCAGCAGCACATGGATAAGATCGACGACATCAAGGGCGTCCAGAACGAGATCGCATGGGGCCACCAGATCCGCTCCTACGTCTTTATGCCCTACACGATGGTCAAGGACCACCGCACCAACTACGAGACCGGCAACGTGGACGCTGTCATGGACGGCGACCTCGACGGCTTCATCTTCGCTTACCTCAAGGCCGCAAGCCGTGGTGAGCTGCAGGATACCTAAAATCAGAGCATAATAAAAACGTCTGTACTTCGTTTGGAGGTACAGACGTTTTTTTATTCGAGATCGCCGAGTATCCCCGGCCAGAGCGCCTCCTCCTGCCGCATGGCGACGAAGCAGCAGTCGAGGTACATCTTGTTCACGGCAGCGACGATGGTACCGCGCAGCAGACGCTTTTCGTCGGCGGCATCCGGGTCGAGGCCGCAGATGGTGCGGCTGACACCGAAGATGTAGGGCAGGCAGTTCTCCACCTCGTCGCAGAAGTAGTCGTAGGCTTCGGCGGCGGTGCAGTGAGCCCGCTGCATCTGAAAGAGGGTGTCGATGTTTTCCAGCGAGAGGACATTTTTAGACAATACGATATAGATGAGAGAAGCCAGCTGTTCGCGGGAATACTTCTTTTTGACGGGGTGGGAGATGACTCCTTTCTTGACGTAGTTGCTCACCATGGAGGGGGTGAGCTCCACCCCGGGGAAGCCCCGGAAGCAGCTGTTGACGAGTTGCACGGTCTGGTCGAGATACAGCCCCACGGAGGGCAGCTCCCGGTAGCGCGGCAGGGAAAACCCGGCGGCGCAGGCCGTGACACGGCGTTTCATTTCCTGATTCATGGTGGTAGTATAGCGCATTTTTGAGTCGGGGTCAACCGTTTATGAAAACAATATTAAGAATTTTACGAATCGCTTGACAGGTTTTTGGAAAACTGATATAGTGGACTCACCGAACGTAAAAAATGCGGCGGACACCCGCCGGAATGGAGATAGATGGATATGAAACGAATCGTTGTGGACTCTTCCGCCAGCCTGTATGCGCTGGACGGCATTGATTTTGCTGCTGTGCCTCTGAAGATCGTGACCGACGAGAGGGAATACCTCGACGACGGCACGCTGGACGCCGTGGAAATGGCGACTACCCTGCGCACCTATAAGGGCAAGACCAGCACCTCCTGCCCCAACATCGGCGACTGGCTGGAGGCTTATGAGGGCGCAGATGAAATTTATGCCATCACCATCACCGGCACCCTGTCGGGCAGCTGCAACGCCGCCCAGCTGGCCGCAGAAGAGTATCAGGCAGAGCACCCGGGTGCTCAGGTCTTTGTGCTGGACAGCCTGTCTGCCGGCCCGGAACTGGTGCTGCTGGCAGAGCATATCCGTGCGCTCATCGAAGAGGGCAGGGACTTTGACGAGGTGTGCGAAGAGATGCTGCGCTACCGTCACCACACCCATCTGCTGTTCTCGCTGGAATCGCTGGCGAATCTGGCCCGGAATGGCCGGGTGAAGCCCGCTGTGGCTGCTGTGGCGCGGATGCTCAACATCCGGGTCATCGGCAAGGCCAGCGATGTGGGCGAACTGGATGTCCTCTGCAAGACCCGCGGCGAGCACGGCGCTCTCGAGCGCATCGTGCTGGAGCTCAAAAGCCACGGCTACACGAACGGCAAGGTCATCATTGCCCACTGCGGCAACCCCGCCGCCGCCGAGCGCCTGATGCACATGGTGCGGGCTGTCTTCGAGGGCGCACAGGTGCGGGTGACCGAATGCGGCGGCCTGTGCAGCTACTACGCCGAGCTGGGCGGCCTCATGGTGGGCTTCGAGGACGCGGACGCCTGAGCTTGAAATCTCCGCATCTCTGCGCTATACTATTCCCATAAAAATGCTGCCGAAAGGCAGCGGGGGAGGCGCAGATGTTCTTTCGGCTGCCGGTCGTACGGTTCTTCAATCGTGTCATCAACAGGGCCACGGTTACAGTGGCCCTTGTTTTGCTGCAGATCGGCTGGCTGCTCTGGGCCTTCTTCTCCCTCACCGCCGGAAAGGTGTGGGTGAATGCGGGGCTGAACGTCCTCAGCCTCTTCATCACCCTCTACCTCGTGCGGAAGGATGAGAACAGCGACTATAAGATCATCTGGCTCGTCCTCATCGGCATGATGCCGCTGCTGGGCGGTGCGCTCTATCTGGCCTTCGGCAACAAGGCCCCCGCCAAGCGGATGCGCCAGCGGATGCAGGCGGTGGAGCGCCAGCACACCGCCGACCTCGCCCAGCAGCCGGGCCAGACCGACGCCCTCGACCCCGCCAGCAGGGGACTGAGCCGGTATGTTTCGGAGTACGGGCCATACCCCGCATGGAAAAACTCCACCGCAAAATATTACCCCTGCGGTGAGGCCATGTACCCTGACCTGCTGGCCGACCTCGAAAAGGCAGAGCGGTTCATCTTCCTCGAGTTCTTCATCGTCCGCACCGGCAAGATGTGGAAGGGGGTAGAGGACATCCTTGTCCGCAAGGCGGCGCAGGGGGTGGATGTCCGGCTCATCTACGACGATTTCGGCAGTCTGCTGGGTCTGCCGTCCGATTTCGTGGTGCAGATGGAGCGGGCGCATATCCGCTGCATCCCGTTCAACCCGGTGGTGCCGCTGGTGTCGCTGGTCATGAATCACCGCGACCACCGGAAGATCGTGGTCGTGGACGGAAATACAGCCTATACGGGCGGCATCAATCTGGCCGACGAGTATATCAATGAAGAAGAGAGGTTCGGCTACTGGAAGGACGCAGCTCTCCGCACCGAGGGCGCGGCGGTCTGGAACTTCACGGTGATGTTCCTTGACCACTGGAACGCCTTCCGCCCCAGCGAGGAGGACTATGCGCCTTTTATGCCTCAGGCTGAGTCCCTGTCTGCCCAGTCGGACGGAGTGATACAGCCCTACGGGGACAGCCCGCTGGACGAAGAGGCTCTGGCCGAGACGGTCTACCTGAATATCATCAATCAGGCCCAGCGGTATGTCTATATCTATACGCCCTACTTCGCAGTGGGCGAGACCATGCTGGAAGCCCTCAAGGCGGCGGCAAAGCGGGGCGTGGACGTCCGGCTGGTGCTGCCGGGCATCCCGGACAAGAAGCTCATCTTCCGGCTGACCCGCTCCTATTATGTGCCGCTGCTCCGGGCGGGGGTGCGCATCTACGAGTTCACGCCCGGCTTCCTCCACGCCAAGTGCTACGTCAGCGATGACCGCGCCGCCGTGGTGGGCAGCATCAACATGGATTACCGCAGCCTCTTCCTCCACTTTGAGTGCGGGGCGCTGCTGCTCTATAACAGTCAGGTCATTGCGCTGCGGGACGATGTGCTCCGCACCCTGCCGGAGTGCCGGGAAGTGCAGCTGGCCGACTGCCGCACCTCGCTGGCCGGGACGCTGCTGGACAGTGTGCTCCGCCTGCTGAGCCCGCTGATGTGAGCGATACTGTGGTGGAATAAGTGGCAAAGTTCCATAAATTAAATGATATATCGTTCAATATTGATTGTTTGCCAACCTGGCAAAGTTCTCCTGATTGGCAAACTACCTACTTTGCCAGCAAGCCTTAAGTTTGCCAACGTGGCAAAGTTTGATTTGTGACGATAACACGCTGGTATTTTGGAACTTTGCCAGATAACACGTCGGTCTCAGAGCACAGTTGTAAATTTTCTGTGCGGTGCTTGACTTTTGCAGGGAATCGCATATAATAAAGATGATAAATGTGGAAGCCAATATGTCATTGGCACACCCAAAAGGAAAAGACCCCCTCCCGGAGCGGCAATCTCCGAAAGGGGGTCCTTTTTAGTGCTTACGGCCCGTCAGCCATCCGTCAAGCCACTTGCAGATATAGTAAGAAGCTACATTTGCTGCGACGGACAGGATAAATGTGGAAATATACGCCATTGGGCAACACCTCCCTTCCCATAAAACTGGGCGGGGTAGGCCGCAGGACAAGTATAACACAGTTTCCAACAAAAAGATACATAAATAAATAGACTCCTGTCGGGCTATACTACTCCCAAAGAGATGAAAGGGAGCGTAACGCTTATGACACAGAGACAAAAAGCTCTTCTGAGCTGTGCCGTGGCGGCGGCACTGCTGCTGTCCGGCTGCCGCAAAGGCAACAGCGATTCCGGCAGCATGAGCAGTTCGAACGCCATGTCCGGCTCGTCCGGCAGCGCCAGCACCACCCAGACCGGCGGCTGGAAGACCGGCCTCGGCATCCTGACCGAGGCTTCCGATGAGGCCCGCACCGGCACCATCCATACCATCGCCGCCGCCGTCCTGCTGGACGGAGACGGCAAGCTGGCCGACGTGATGCTGGATGAGCTGGAAGTGGAAGTTACCGCCGACGGCAAAGGCGTCGTCACCATGCCCACCGACTACCGCACCAAGCGCCAGAAAGGGGACGACTACCCGCTGGCAGCGGCATCTTCGCTGAAAAAGGGGTGGGCCGAGCAGGCCGATGACTTCGCCGACTACCTCACCGGCATGACGCCCGAGCAGGCATCCATGCTGGAAACGGATAAGGACGGCAAGGCTGTGGACGCCGACCTGCTGTCCGGCTGCACTATCCGGGTGGATAAGTACCGCGACGCCGTGGCGAAAGCCTGCACGAATGCGTCCGCCCTCGGCGCGGCGAAGGGCGACCGGGTGAGCCTCGGTGTGGAGGCGGAGAATGCCTCTTCGGACATCACCGCCACCGACGACAAGGATGTGAACGCAGAAGTTGACCTTACCGTCGTGGCCCTGACTCTGGATGCCGATGGCCGTGTGACAAGCGCCATCGGCGACATGGCAGAGCCTGCGCTGACCATCGCGGCAGACGGCGGCGTCACCGCCCCGGACACCGTCCGCTCCAAGCTTGAGCTGGGCGACAGCTACGGGATGCGGAACGCATCCAGCCTCGGCAAAGAGTGGTACGAGCACAGCGAGGGCTATTGCAGCTACCTCAAGGGCAAGACTGAGAAAGAGGTGGCGGACATCCCTGCCGACGGCTCGGACGCCGACCTCGCGGCCCTCTGCACCATCTCCATCGACGCCCTGCAAAAGGCCGCAGGGGATGCGTTTGAGAATGCGTCATTATAAATTGAACGGAAAGTCTGACCGTCACCGTGAGGTGGCGGTTTTCTTTTTGTCCTTTGTACAAATACACCGAAAACCCGATCGGAAAGGGGCGGTCTGCGGGCAAAACGCGAAAAAATCGGTTTTCCTCTTGCAAAACGGGGCAAAACGCGCTATTCTATAGTCACAGTTTAACAATTTAGCATGGTAAAGCGGTAAAACGAAGCGTCGCTTCTGCTGAATCTGAGGGAGGAAATTACAACATGAAACGTCTGGTCTCTGCTTTTCTGGCCGGTGCGATGGCACTGAGCCTTGCCGCCTGCGGCGGTTCTGCATCCACTTCTACGGCTGCTTCTTCTGCCGCCGCCTCTGCCGCCCCGGCAAGCTCCGTGGCCGCTGACAGCGACCTGGCTTACATCCAGTCCAATGGCAAGATGGTCATCGGCTACACCGTGTATGAGCCGATGAACTACACCGACGCCGACGGCAACTTCACCGGTTTCGATACCGAGCTGGCCACCGCTGTCTGTGAGAAGCTGGGTGTCGAGCCGGAGTTCGTGGAGATCAACTGGGACACCAAGGAGACCGAGCTGGCTGCAAAGAGCATTGACTGCATCTGGAACGGCCTGACCCTGACCGATGACCGCGAGGAGAACATGGCCTGCACCAAGCCCTACGTCAAGAACGCCCAGGTCGTCGTGGTGAAGGACGGCACCGACTACACCTCCACCGCCGACCTCATCGGCAAGACCGTGGTGGCCGAGGCCGGCTCTGCCGGTGAGACCACCATCACCGAGAACGCCGACCTGTCTCAGGCTGATTTCATCTCCAAGGCTGTTCAGACCGACTGCCTGATGGAAGTCGCCGCCGGTACCGCTGACGCCGCCATCCTCGACCTGACTCTGGCTTCTGCCATGATCGGCGAGGGTACCGACTACGCAAACCTTAAGATGGTGGATGAGCTGAACGTCGAGGAGTACGGCGTGGCCTTCCGCAAGGACAGTGACGTGGCCGAGGCTGTGGACAACGCTTTCGACGAGCTGAAGGCTGATGGCACCATGCAGACTCTGGCCGACAAGTACGGCCTGACTCTGGCTGAGTAACTTACATTATAAACGGATAGGTGTAGTGATTCTGTGACTGTGATTTTGGAGCGTCTGACCGGCGCATTCGCGCTCAACTGTGAGCTGTTCTTTCTGACCTTGCTGTTCTCGCTGCCGCTGGGCCTTGTGGTGGCCTTTGGCTCCATGAGCCGGTGCGCACCGCTGCGGGGCGTCGTCAAGACCTTCGTGTGGGTCATCCGCGGTACGCCGCTGATGCTCCAGATCATCGTCATCTACCTTGGCCCCGGCCTGCTGGGCATGACCAACCCCTGGCCCTCCGGCTCTTCGGGCCGTCTGGTGGCGGCGGTGGTGGCTTTCGCCATCAACTACGCCTGCTACTTCTCTGAGATCTACCGCGGCGGCATCGAGGCTGTGCCGAAAGGCCAGACCGAAGCCGGTCAGGTGCTTGGCATGACCAAGAGCCAGATCTTTTTCAAGGTCACGCTCCTGCAGGTCGTCAAGCGCATCCTGCCCCCGATGGGCAACGAGGTCATCACGCTGGTGAAGGATACCTCGCTGGCGAATGTCATCGCCAATAAGGAGATCATCATGATGGCGAAGGAGTACAGCGCCAAGGGCCTTATCTGGCCGCTGTTCTCCACCGCGATTTTCTTCCTCGTCTTTGTCGGCGCACTCACCCTGCTGCTGGACTGGGCCGAGAAAAAGATGGACTATTTCCGCTGCTAAGGAGGATACTGAATTATGGCATTACTCGAAGCCTCCGGCATCGGGAAGAATTTCGGCGAGACGAAAGTTCTCAAGGACATCTCGCTCACACTGGAACAGGGCGAGGCGCTGGCGATCATCGGCTCGTCCGGCTCGGGCAAGACGACGCTGCTGCGCTGCCTGAATTTCCTTGAGCGTCCCGACACCGGCGTCATCAGGGTGAACGGCGAGACCATGTGGGACGCCGCCGACCCTGCCACCCAGCGGGAGAGCGAGGTGCGGAAAAAGCGCCTCCACTTCGGCCTCGTGTTCCAGAACTTCAACCTCTTCCCCCAGTACACCGCGCTGGAAAACGTGATGCTGGCGGGGGAGCTTCTGGCGAAGGAGCAGCCCGACTACAAGGCCAACAAAAAGGCCATCCACGCCCAGCTGGAAGCACAGGCTCGTGATCTGCTGGCCCAGATGGGCCTGTCGGAGCGGGCAGGCCACTACCCTCACCAGCTCTCCGGCGGTCAGCAGCAGCGGGTGGCCATCGCCCGCGCACTGGCGCTCCACCCGGACATCCTCTGCTTCGATGAGCCCACCAGCGCCCTTGACCCGGAGCTGACCGGCGAAGTCCTCCGTGTCCTGCGGGACCTCGCCGACCGAAAGACCACCATGATCATCGTCACCCATGAGATGCACTTCGCCCGGGACGTGGCCGACCGCATCCTATTCATGGACGGCGGCGTCGTGGTGGAGGAAGGCCCGGCCCGCCAGCTCATCGACCACCCCCAGGAGGAGCGCACCAAGCAGTTTTTGGCGCACTACTCTGAATAAGACAGGCTATGGCCCTCCCCGCTCGGGAGGGCTTTTTTGTGCCATTCACGCCGAAAACACCACGATTCGCGCAGATTTTATTTACATTCTCCGGATTTTTTGGTAAGCTTGTATCGAAAAAGGCTGATTCTTCAAAAGACGAACAGACCAAAGGAGGATAGACTATGAGACTGAAAAGCGCACTCCGGCGGGGCGTGGCCGCCGCCGTCATCGCGGGCATCGTGGTGAGTTCCGGCATCCCGGCCTATGCGGCCCGGTGGGACATCGCCAACGGCGACATCACCGTGAAAGCGGGCGACGCCGAAGGAAAGAACAAGGTCTCACAGGGCGAGACCATCGACAAGGACGACACCGACACCGTCATCACCGGTGAGTCGGATAAGAACACCGTCACCATCGACACCTCCAAGGGCGACGTGGACGTCACCTTCGACGACCTGAAGATCGACGTCAGCGGCAAGGCCGAGGGGGACGTCAGCGGTGACGGCCCAGTCGATGCGGGAAAAGCCGCCGTCACCGTGCAGGGCGACCACGATGCGGCCATCGAGCTGGACGGCGACAACGAGCTGAAGAGCGGCGGCTATAATGCGGGTCTTGAGAAGAACGAACACGAGTCGAAAGGCACTCTGACCATCAAGGACGACAACGATACCAAAGGCGCGCTGACCGCTGAGGGCGGCTTCGGCGGCGCAGGCATCGGCGGAGGCATCGAGAGCACCGGCAGCAACATCACCATCCGGGGCGGCACCATCGAGGCTGTGGGCGGGAGCAACGCGGCAGGCATCGGCGACGGAGCAGGCCGCGCGTCGGACGACACCGACGACCCGAACCCGGGAGACCTCTACATCTGCGGCGACGCCGAGGTGACGGCCAAGGCGGGAAGCCAGATGACGGACGCCAAGGCCCCGGCCATCGGCGGCAGCTACGGCGAAGTACCCACGGAGAACCTTTCTGACGATGAACATAAGGTGACGGGAGGACGGCTGACCCGTCTGAACGCGGACGGCACCGTGATGGAGGGGATGGGCTACGACTACACCTCCACCCCCAAGCCCCAGCCGGACGACGACGAGGACGACGATGATGATGACGTCCCGCCCCCGGTGCAGGAGAACGCTCCCGAACCCCTGCCCGGCGGCATGGTGGTGGGCGGCTTCTTTTCCAGCCGGGTCACCATCCAGCGGTGGGATTCTGCTTTGGCCATTATTGAGAGCACCGACCCCATGCCCGGCAGCTTAAAGGCCGGCGACGCCGGAGAGGTCCTCACCCCGGGGGGTGTGGTGCTTATTGAGAGCGCCGCTCCCCGCTCCACCGTCACCACCGACATCTCCAGTCTCCGGGAGGACGGCGTGGAGGACATCTTCTTCCGCTATGAGGACACCATGACCCACTATAGCGTGGACAAGATGGCCGACGCGGCGGGCGAGGACGCTGACGTGGAGCTGAAGCAGAACAGGGAGGACATCAGCCTCCGGCTGGACGGCGAAACGCGGGACGACCTGTCAGAGCGCTATCTGGAGTGGGTGCCGGTGCAGACGCCAGAGCCGCAGGAGTGGCTGATATTGACCCACGAACTCGCGAAAAAAAGGGACGACCGCCCGAGTTTGGATTGGTGGCTCGAGCCTGAGAGAGAGGAAACGGTAGAGCAAAAAACGAGTGAAGAACTCAGACGTGAACTCGACGAATTACTGAAACAAGAGCGGGAGATGGGCTTCCAATTTGCGAAAAAAAGGGACGACCTCCCGAGTTTGGATTGGTGGCTCGAGCCTGCGAGAACGGAAACGCCGAGAATCGGGCTTGACGAGTCCCTGAAACAGCTGGCTTCCCGATTTGAGGCCATCGCTCCCGAGGAGGATAAGCCACGGCTTTTCCTGCTGGAAACCACCGTCCCGGATGGCACAAAGTATACCAATCTGTTGGAGAGTGACCTGCGGAGCTATACCGACCTTGGTGACGACTGGGACGACCTGCCGGATACCCAGGGTGAGATAAAGCTCTGGATACCGGAGGACTTGGGGCAGCCCAAAGAAATAAGCATCTCAAAGGAGAGCCTCTGAGCCGCAGCGACGGCATTGCATGATACACAGAACGAAAGGAGATGTACTATGAGACTGAAGAGCGCACTCCGGCGGGGCGTAGCCGCCGCCGTCATCGCGGGCATCGTGGTGAGTTCCGGCATCCCGGCCTATGCGAAAACATGGGACATCGCCGACGGCGACATTACGGTCAAAGGTGCGAGCGATGAAAGCGGAAACTATAACAATGTCAAGCAGGGTGAAAAGGATTTCGAGAAGGATGAGGGGGAGACCGTCATCACCGGCGAGTCGGATAAGAACACCGTCACCATCGACACCTCCGAGGGCAACGTGGACGTCACCTTCGACGACCTGAAAATTGACGTCAGCGGCAAGACCGAGGTGGATGGCAGCAGCAAGACCGAGGGGGACGTCAGCGGTGACAGCCCAGTCGATGCGGGCAAAACCGCCGTCACCGTGCAGGGTGACCACGATGCCGCCATCGAGCTGGACGGCGCCAACGAGCTGAAGAGCGGCAGCCACAATGCGGGCCTCGAAAAGAATGGCCATGAGTCCTCCGGCAAGCTGACCATCAAGGACGACAACGACACCAAAGGCTCCCTCACCGCCGAGGGCGGCAAAGACGGCGCAGGCATCGGCGGCGGCTACGAAAGCGGTGCCGGAAACATCGAGATCACCGGCGGCACGGTAGAAGCCGTGGGCGGCGAGGGTGCTGCCGGTATCGGCGGCGGTGTGTACGGCCCGGGCCGCGACATCGAGATTTCCGGCGGCAAGGTGTCGGCCACGGGCGGCAGCTACAGCGGCGACCCCCGCCCCGGCGCGGCAGGCATTGGCGACGGCGCGGGTGCGTGGTCTGAGATAGACCCGGATGCGCCGCCCAGCAATCCCAATCACATCATCATCTCCGGCGACGCTGAGGTGGAGGCCAAGGCAGGCGCAAGCACCGGCGGCGAAACTGCGGCCATCGGCGGCGGCATAGTCGGCGAGATCCCCAATGACGCCCTCTCCGACGACGACCACAAGGTGACGGGCGGCAGTCTGACCCGCTACGACCCCGCCGGGAAGAAGATGGAAAACTACAGCTACGACCGGCGGACGCCCTCCCAGCCAGAGCAGCCCGATGATACCGAGAACAGCGACGACGAGGACGACGCTCCGGACACGCAGACCGGCGAGGTGCCGGACCGTGTGAAGCAGATGTACGAGGCCATGGGCGTGATCACCCATCTGGATGGCACACAGGAGCTTGGTGACGTGACCACGGCGGAGTATGACCCGGTCAACAAAGTCCTGAGCTTCGATGCCCACGGCACAGTCTTTCGGATGACAGGCGACTCGCTGCGGGAGCTTGCAAAGGAGGTCCATGAGCTTCGCATCCGGTTCCTTGATGGGAACGGGCAGGAAATGGAGGCCGTCATTCCGCTGGCCCGGATCAAAGATCTGGTCGGCGTGAATGGTGCGTTCGAACTCGAGCTGTCCCAGGAAGGGCTCTATCGCTTCCATGTTATCAGGCAGACGGGATATGATAGAAAAACATTCTCGGATGAGACCGCCCTGCGCCGAAACGGCAGGGAGCTGGTCCTTGTGTACCGCGTTGGCGATGAGGAGCAGAAAGCGCAGGAGACTGCCCGGGTGGAGGAGGCGATCGCCCGCCGTAAGCAGGAGAAAAAGCAATGGGGAACGGTCCTCTCCGGTCGGGAAAGCAGCTCCCTGAGCGGACAGCCCGGGCTGACTCAGCCGGGAACAGGCACCGTCGGCGGCGTGACCGACTCCATCGCAGACCCGAAGGTCACCGACATGGGCTCCATCACGGTCCGTCTGCCCGAGAAGTCCGCCTCCGACTCGACGGGGTGGAAGACATTTACCGGTAACATTGTGAAGTTCGTGAGCGGGAAGCAGGACGTCACGCATGACGATTCGGCTGACATCGTGAAGCTCGTGAGCGGGAAGCAGGACAGCAAGAAGGACGACCCGGCCTCCTCCGCCGGTGACCCCAGCGGCCTCCCGACTTCCTCGCCGGACAGCCTCACCACGGCCCAGCAGCCGGAGACAATCGGTAAGCAGCCGGAGACAATCGCCCAGCAGCCGGAAACAGGCGGATGGGTAACGGACAGTCAGGGTGACTGGGTGTGGAAGCCGGGCAAGGATGACAGTCGGCCGCCGGATTTGGGAGGAAATTGGGAGACAAGTAAATGGATGGGGCGCAGCGACTATTGGTGGGAGTGGCAGCCGGTGCAGGAGGGTGATCAGTTATATTGGAAACCAATCCTGCAGACACGGATCAGGGATTATGCTTGGTGGGATCCCTTTTATGACTCCGCATATTGGGAGACAAGAAAATGGAGAAGGGTCAGTCAGCCGCCGGATTCTGCTTGGTGGGATCCCTCTTATGACTCTGCATGGATGTACGATTATGAAGGCTGAGAGCGTGTGCTGAAAGGGAGTGCAGCAGGAGGGCCTTGCTTACAGGCAGACCTGCCGCCCCCTGCGCACAATCACCAAAAACCACCGATAGAAAATAGCAATGTTGTACGAAGAAATCTGAGAAAAACCCCTTGCAAAATCACGATGAGCTGAGTATAATACCACTCATGAAACGCAAAACGTCCTGCCCCTCGTCCGGCAGGGCGTTTTTGTCGGTAAAGATCCGGCAAAGAAATGTTAAGTGACCGCCCGGGGAGGGGCTTTGTATGACAAAAGACATGACACAGGGCAGCCCGCTCAAGCTCATCCTTGCCTTTGCGGTGCCGCTGATGCTTTCCGGCGTTTTGCAGCTGTTTTTTAACGCGGCGGATATTGTGGTGGTCGGCCGCTTTACCGGCCACACGGCGCTGGCGGCGGTGGGCTCTACCGGCGCGCTTATCAATTTGCTCATCAACGTGTTCGTCGGCCTTTCCATCGGCACAAACGTGCTTGTGGCGCGCTATTACGGCGCACAGGATGCAAAGCAGCTGAGCGAGACCGTACATACCTCTGTGCTGACAAGTCTTGTGAGCGGTGTTATATTGATTGCCGTGGGCGTTGCGTTTGCGGAGCCGCTGCTGACCCTGATGGGCACCCCGGAGGACGTTTTGGGTCAGGCGGCGCTTTACATGCGCATATACTTTGTGGGCATGCCGGCGATGATGCTGTACAACTTCGGCGCGGCGATTTTGCGCTCTGTGGGCGACACAAAGCGCCCGCTGTACTTTTTGACCATTGCGGGCGTTGTAAACGTCATTTTGAATCTGTTCTTCGTCATTGTGTTCCATCTCGGCGTGGCGGGTGTTGCCATTGCGACGGTCATTTCGCAGGTGATTTCTGCGGGACTTGTGACCATCTGCCTGATGAAAACGAACGCTTCTTACCGTTTGGAGCTGCATAAGCTGCATATCTATAAAGATAAGTTTTTCGGCATGATGCGTGTCGGCCTGCCGGCGGGCATGCAGGGCGCGGTGTTCTCCATTTCGAACGTGCTCATTCAGTCCTCTATCAACTCGTTCGGCTCTACCGTTATGGCGGGCAGCACGGCTGCGGCCAACATTGAGGGCTTTGTGTACACTGCGATGAACGCGTTTTACCAGACGGCGCTGTCCTTTACCGGGCAGAACATGGGCGCGAAGAAATACGACCGCGTGGCGAAAATTCTGCGCATCTGCATTTTGTGTGTGACCGTGACGGGCGTTGTGCTCGGCTGCGGCGCGTATTTGCTGGGCACACCTTTACTTTCTATATATACGTCTGACCCGGAGGTTATCCAGTACGGTTTGGAGCGTATGCTCATTGTGTGCGTACCGTACTTCCTTTGCGGCATTATGGACACGCATGTGGGCGTTTTGCGCGGTATGGGGTATTCGATCATGCCGATGATTGTATCGCTTACAGGTGCGTGTGCGCTGCGTGTGGTGTGGATCCTGACGGTCTTCCAGATGAACCGCACGCTGTTTATACTGTTCCTCTC
>OLVY01000999.1_pt1 | contig 19119 bp, 10 predicted proteins | sample 1674261 | NCBI WGS metagenome assembly OLVY01 (sample SAMEA103958155, study PRJEB25191) | human gut metagenome | biome: human-associated habitat [ENVO:00009003]; feature: intestine environment [ENVO:2100002]; material: feces | place: Germany | collected 2013/2015
ATTTGACACTATCCAATGAAAAATAGTAAATCAAAGATGACAAGGAGGTGAACGAAGAGACTGGTGAACGAAAAAATTGTTATATTTGCAGTTTGGACTTTGCCCGACATGGATTGTTGGCTTGCTCCGAAGGATGTTTAACTTTATTGCTGCTTGATTGGGATGAAAACCGGACTGCACATATTGGAACTGACGGCTCTTGTTGCCATCCTTTTTTCTGCCTCTGCCTGTGAGTGGGCGGAGCAGGTCATTTCCGGCGAAGTCGTGGCTTCGGTGGGCAAATCTCGGCTCTACCGCAGCGACTTGAACAAGGTTCTGCCCTCCGGGCTTTCTGCGGACGACAGCACCCGTCTTGCTCATCAATACATCAACACTTGGGCGTCGGATGTGATTTTCCTGAACATTGCCGAGAAACAGCTTTCGGATGCGGAACTCGATGTTACCAAGGAACTTGAAGATTACCGCAAGTCGCTGCTGAAATATCGTTATGAACAGCGCTACATCAACGACCGCCTTGACACCCTTGTCACTGAGGCACAGATAGATGAATACTACAGGAAGCACCCGGAAAAGTTCGTGCTGCAGGTTCCTGTGGTCAGGGCGGATTTCCTGTGCATATCTCCGGAATCGCCGTCACTTGCCGAATTCCGCAGGAACATTGTATCCGACGACGTTCCGCAGATGCAGATTACCGACTCGCTGGCATATTCTTCGGCGATAAAATATGAGAACTTTGGGGGCCGATGGATTGACATGACTGTTCTTGCCAAGGAATTCGGACTCGACTATGCCGAGCTTATGACGTTCAGAAAAGGCGAGTGGATTGAGCGCAGCGGGGACACCGGACTCCTTTCGATAGCCTACATCCGTGAGTTCGTCCCTGCCGGAAAGCTCGCTCCGATTGGGTATGCGACGCCTCTGATTCGTGACATACTGCTCAGTACCAGAAAGCGTGAGTTGGTGTCGAACTTGGAACAGGACTTGCTTGAGCAGGCGCGGGAAAATGGGAAATTTGAAATATATTGACGAAAATGATGAAAATGAGGAAAATATGTCTTTTGTCGGCGGTTGTCGCCATTATGGCTCCGTATGCAGCATTTGCCCAGAAATATGGGAATGGGGTTATCGACAAGTCCGTGGCGGTCGTCGGTGAGGAAATGATAAAAATTTCAACCATCGAGGATGAGCTCCGGATGGCGAGGGCAAGCGGAATTCTTTCGGACAGGAATATGCGCTGCGAGCTTTTGGAGCAGATGCTCACCTCAAAGATTTTCCTCATGCAGGCGAGGATTGACTCCCTTAGTGTCAACAACGACATGGTGGAGAGCGAGCTCAACAACCGTATCGACCAGCTGAAGACTCGTCTTGGCGGAGACGAAGAGTTCGAGAAATACTTCGGCAAACCGATTTATAAACTTCGTCAGGAGTGGCGCAAGGCCTTTCAGGAGCAAAGTCTTACGCAGCAGATGCAGCAGAAGGTGGCATCTTCGATTCCGGAGATGACTCCTTATGATGTGGAAAAGTTTATCGAAAATACGGATAAGGACGACCTTCCTCTTGTTCCGGAAAAATATAGGCTGAGTCAGATCTGCATCTATCCTGACCGTGAGGCTGCGGCTCTTGCAACAAAGGAGAAGTTGCTGTCTCTGCGTGAGAGAATCATGAATGGCGAGAAGTTCTCTACTCTGGCACGTATCTATTCGCAGGACCCGGGAAGCGCAAGGCGTGGCGGCGAGCTCGGAATGGCGTCAAAATCAATTTTCTGGCCGGCATTCTCGGATGCGGCGATGTCGCTCAAGCCCGGCATCGTCTCCCAGATAGTCGAGACTCCGGACGGTTTCCATCTCATCGAAGTTCTGGAGAAAAAGGGCGACATGTTCAATGCAAGGCACATCCTTCTCAAGCCGGAATACACCGAAGAAGACCAGACAAAGGCATTCAAGACCCTCGACAGCCTCCGTACAGAGATTCAGAACGGCAACATCAGCTTTGAGATGGCTGCCCGTTTCTATTCGCAGGACCCTGCCACGAGAACTAACGGAGGACAGATGTCGGATCCGAACACAGGCTCGTCGTATTTCGAAAAGGACCAGATAAAGCCGGAGGATTACCGCGCCGTCAATGGACTTGATGAAGGGCAGATTTCCGAACCTGTCGCTTCGAGGGACAACGAGGGACGCGACGGCAACCTTGTCTACAAGATTGTGCGGGTCGACAAGATAATTCCGTCTCATCCGGCGTCTTTCAGTGAAGACTATGACCTTATGCTCAATGCTGCGAAGAACAAGCTTTCGATGGAGGCGATTGACAAGTTTCTCAACGAGAAGATAGCGACGACCTACATCACCATAGACCCGATTTTCGCCGACTGCGAATTTGACCATAAGGGACTTGAAGCAAAAATCAAGAAAGAGGAATAGGGCGGATGCGTATTTTCAGGGATATTTTCGAAAATATAGCCGGAATTGGCATCGGTGCACTTCGGAAGTTTGCGGCAGTTGTCATCGTCTCCGGCGTGTTTCCGGCGGTCTTGTCGGCGCAGACGACCGATGGTAGTGACAGCCTTGTCGTACTCATAAGTTCAAAGTCGGCGCAGGTTGTCGATGTGGAGGGCAGTGCCTACCGAAAGGTCATAGGCCCGGCCCGTTTTTTTCATAACAACACCTACCTTTTGTGTGACACGGCTTTCTGGAGCGTGGACGGAAAATATCTCGACGCCATCGGCAACGTGCAGATTCTTCAGGAGGAGACCGTGCTCACCGGTGACAAGTTGACCTATCTCATCGACGACAATCTCGCGCAGTTCCGAGGCTCTCTCGTGCAGCTTACCGATAAGGATAATAACACCTTGAGAACCAGGAATCTGGACTATAACACCAAAGACAGTGTAGCTCTTTTTCGCGACGGTGGCGCGATGCGCGACAAGGACGGACAGATCATCGAGAGCATCAACGGCAGTTACGACTCCAAAGCCAAACTCTTCACCTTCCGGAACGATGTCAACATGTTCTCGGACACTGTTTTCGTGAAGACGGACGCACTTGACTACAGGTCTGAAACTTCATTTGCGACATTCGGAAGCGGCACGGACATGTGGAACAAGGAAAATATGCTTTCCTCCGATGCCGGATGGTACGACAGGGCGAGGGAGATCTTCCTTTTCAACCGCAATGTGCATCTTATGTCAGAAAATGAGGAGGCGTGGTGCGATTCTGTCTACTACTATCGTGCGCTGAATGACGTGACTATGCTCGGGAACGTTCAGATTATCGACACGACGAGGAACGTCTCTGCCGTGGCGGGACGTGCCGAATATAAGGACAGTCTCGCGAGGATAAGCATGCGGCGGAATCCGGCAATAATAGCGAAGACGACGGACGACCAGGGACAGGCAGATACGGTCTATGTGGCGGCTGACTTCATTGACTATTACACTCTTATGAAGTTTCAGATTGATTCGCTAACTCTCGCGCAGTCGGAGGAACGCCTGAAGAATCTTGAGGTCGATGCCGTGGGAACATTCAGAAAGAAGGCGGCGGAGGAAGCGGCAAAGGCGGCGGAGCAGTCGGCTATGGAGAACGATGCCAACTATGCGGCGAAGAAGGCCGCGGAGGAGATTCGTGCGAAAAGGGCTGCCGGGAAAGCTGGGAAGCCGGCAGAAGAGCCGGGCGGTAAGTCTGATATTGAGACGCCTGCAGACGCTCCGGGCGGTAAGCTTGACATTGAGAAGCCTGCAGACGCAAAGAATGAGGGGCTTCGGATGAAGTCCGATATGGCAGGTGCACTTTCTTTGGGAGAAAGAGGACTTGACAGCCTGAATGCTCCCAAGATTGATAGCCTGACTGCTCCAAAGATTGACTCTCTGGCAGTTTCCGGAGACAGTCTTTTGTTTAATGGGGCAAACCGCCCGGCAGTCTCTGATGCTGCGGATTCATTGGCATTGGGAGATAAAGTCGCTTTGTCAGATTCGTTGACAGTGACAGATTCGTTGACAGTATTGTCCGACTCTTTGGCGGTATCGGATTCTCTGGCAGTATCCGATTCTCTGGCAGTCTCTGATTCGTTGGCGGTTTCTGACACACTTGCAGCTGGGGCAGACAGCACTGTGGCCGTGAAACTCGATTCGACAAAAATAGGGTTCATGACAGCCCTCAAGAATGTCCGTCTCTTCCGAAAGGATGCGCAGATTGTCTGCGACTCGTTGCTTTATAGCGACATCGACTCCCTGGCGCGGCTCTATGTCGAGCCGATAGTCTGGCAGGAAACCGTCAGACAGTATGCCGCGGACAGTATTTATGTTGTTGTGCGTAACGGAGCGATGGACAGGGCGAGCCTTATGTCCAACGCATTTATAACAATAGAGGAGGACACGACCCACTACGACCAGATAAAGTCCGCTGAGATGATGGCCTTCTTCGAGGGTGGCGGCGGCCTGAGGCGTTTCGATGCCCTCGGAGGTGCTCAGGCTCTCTTTTTCATCAAGGAAAACGACGTCCTCGCCACGGTGAACAAGACCGATTCCAAGATGCTCTCAGCCTCATTCTCCGATGGCAGCATCCAACGCATCTACTACTATGACACCGCCAAGAGCGACGCCTACCCTATTGTTCAGATGAAGGAAGAGGAACGCACGCTCAAGGGCTTCAACTGGCAGCCTGACCGTCGTCCGGCCGACCGCCATGCCGTCACTGACGCCGAGTACCGCTCTCCCGAACGCGCTGCCTATCTTGCCCGTCCGCGTGCACAGTTCAAGGAAACCAACCGCTACTTCCCCGGCTACATGAAGGGCATCTATAGGGAAATGGAGGTGCGAGACTCTCTCCAGAAAGTCCGTGCTGCCGAGGACGCCCTGCGCCGGGAGCAGCTTCGGAAGGAAAAGGCTCTTGCCGATTCCCTCGCGCTGAAGGACAGCCTGATGACTCGCGACAGTCTTGCCGCCGGGCGTGACTCCCTGTCTCTCAGGGATAGTCTTGCCACAGTGAAAGACTCTACAGTATTGGCTGACAGCCTAGTCACCGGCGCTGATAGCCTTGCTCTGGTAAAAGACTCTCTCGCCACCGTCTTGGCTTTCCGTGACAGCCTCGCTGCTGAGAGGGCAGCGCTCGATTCCCTTGCCCTTGCCGACCCTAAGGCTTACAGGGCCGCATTGAAAAAAGCCGAAAAGGAGGCCAGGAAGAAGGCTCGTGCCGCGGCCAGAGCCAGAAAAGATGCCGAGCGTGAGGCCAAGTGGCAGGAGAAGGAGCGGATAAGGAAGGAAAAGGAGGCTGCCAAGGAGCGGAAGAAGCTCGAAAAACTTCGTGCGAAGAAGCGCAAGGCCCTTGCTGCTGAAATCAAGGATGCCCGGCGTGAGGCCGCTGTCTTTGAGGAATACCGTAGAAAATTCGAGGCGAAAAAGTCCGGCCGATGATTTGACTTATCCGATTGAGGGCGGATTGTATTGGGAGAATCGTATAAAGAAATAAGCATTTTCTTTTTGAATTATTTCAATATTTGATAAGTTGCGGCGTGATTTTTAAATTATTTTATAAATCATACCGCTTTATTACAAAATTTATTTTATATTTGCGGAGCTGAACTGATAACTGAATATTTATGAGCCGACTCCGTATCACAATCATTGCGATTGTGGCTTCCATGTCCGCTGTTTCCTGCACTGGGGGGGGCAAGCTGACTGACAGTAACAGAAACTATATGTGGTTCGACTGCGAGGCGAACTACGCGACTCTTTCACATCCTGATTCCATCCGGTTCTATCTTGAGAAATGCCGTGACCTCGGTTTCAACAATGCCGTGGTTGACGTGAAATCCATTATGGGCGAGGTCCTGTATGACAGCAAAATCGCTCCGTATATGGGTGAGTGGGAAGGTGTCGAGCGTTCCCGGGACTATGATATGATGGGTTATTTCATCAAGTATGGTCACGAACTCGGAATGAAGGTTTTCGCTTCGCTCAACATTTTTGCCGGCGGACACAACTACTTCGACAGGGGAATCATCTATCAGGATAAGGCTGCCTGGCAATCAATCTGTTATGAAAAAGGGCAACTTGTCCCGATTTCTTCAATCAAGACAAACTACAACGGAATGTTGAACCCTTCCAATCCGGAAGTTCAGCAGTATCAGCTCGATATTCTCGAGGAGTTTGTGAGAATGTATCCCGAAACGGACGGACTCGTTTTCGACCGTTTGCGCTACGACGGCATCACCTCCGATTTCAGTGAACTCTCACGCAAACAGTTTGAGGAATATGCCGGAGTGAAACTCGAAAGATACCCGGAAGATGTGCTCAGTTGGTATGACGAAAATGGTGAACTTCGGAAAAACTGGGTGCTCGGACCTTACGGAAAGAAATGGGTGGAATGGAGAGCGTCCGTAATCCACGATTTCGTGGCAAAGGCACACAATCTTCTCAAGGAAATCAATCCCGAACTCATCATCGGCGACTACACCGGGGCGTGGTATCCTACCTATTGGCAACTTGGTGTCAATTGGGCGAGCAGGGAATATGACCCTTCAGCAGTTCCGGAGTACAGCGAGTGGGCAAGCGAATCCTATCGTGAAACAGCCTATGCCGAACTTCTTGACCTCTATATGACGGGTCTCTACTACTCTCTCATCACAAAGGATGATGTTGACAATGCCACCGGAGTTGTCGGGCAGCGTTCCGAAGCCGGAATGGACGATAGTCTTACCTACTGCTACAGTGTTGAGGGAGGTGCTGAACTTGCCAAAGCCGTCACTAAAGGAGTTGTGCCGGTTGTGGGCTCAATCTATGTCGAGCAGTATCTGGGCGATTTCGGGAAATTCCGTCCGGCAGTCGGGCAGGCTCTCCGAAGCACCGGCGGGGTGATGGTTTTCGACATAGTGCATCTTAACAAGCATCATCTCTGGGATGAACTCTCGGCGGCGATGAATACTGCGAAACACCATTTTTAACAAAACAAGACAATAATGAAAGCTTTATTGAATCTGATTTCGAGCCTCCGGTCGAGGTCCGTGTTAGTGGCAGTCCTGCTGACATTTACGGCATTATTCTCCGCCCACGCACAGTCACCGGTGAAGGGAAAGGTCGTTGACGGGGATGGGCGCCCCGTAGCGGGAGTGACCGTGATGGTCCAAGGCACAACCAACGGAACGATGACGGATATGGACGGAACCTGGACTCTCAGAGTGAAAGAGGGCGATGTTCTCGAATTCTCCTGCCTTGGTCTCGCCACTCAGACACATCGCTGCGACTCGAGGGCAGCAAACATAAACATCACTATGAAAGAGGACTCCCATTTCATTGAGGAGACTATAGTCGTGGGTTATGGTACTCAAAAGAAATCCTCGATGACTTCAGCAGTCTCGGCAATGAAGGGAGAGGAACTTCTCAAGGCTCCTTCCACAAATGTCTCTCAGGTGCTTGCCGGAAAACTTCCCGGCATTTCATCCGTTCAGGAGTCAGGACAGCCGGGTGAAGACCAGGCTTCCCTGCGCATACGAGGCAACATCCGCAGCGTCTCCTATGTGGTGGACGGATTTCCTGTTTCTGACATAAACGACATCGATCCGGCAGACATCGAGAGCATTTCCGTTCTTAAGGACGGTGCTTCCGCTGCTGTTTATGGTTTCGGCGGTTCAGGCGGTGTGATTATCATCTCCACCAAGAAAGGACAGAAGGGCCAGACCAAAATCACCTACAACGCATCTTTCGGAGCCTCGATGAACGCCAATTTCCCTAAGTTTATGAACGGCCCGCAGTTCGCCTACTACTACAATGTGGCGGAGATGATGGACCAGCTCGCCCGCGGGGTCATTAAAGACGACAGCGAATACAAACCATATTTCACCAAACATCAGGTGGAAATGATGCTCAACGGCGACCCGTCTGACGGATGGGACAATGTCAACTACATCGACGAGGTTTTCGGTACGGGTTTCAACCAGAAGCACAGTGTGACTGTTCAGGGTGGAAACGACAAGACCCGCTACTTCGCATCCTTCGGCTATCTCGGACAGAAGGGTAATATCGACAATTTCGGTTACAAGAGATACAACGTGCGCGCGAACCTCGAATCCAGGATTGCCAAGAATTTCAACTTCACTCTCGGCCTTTCGGGAGTCATCGGCAAGAAAGACGCACCTTATTATAATGCGGGCTCCGGCGAGAGTGTAATTTACGGAGGAAGTGAGGCGACAGGCTGGCTCTCAATCGCCAACCAGACCATTCAGATGCATCCTTACCTTCCGAAGACCTACGACGGACTCTACACCGCTTCCACCAAGAAGAATACCGGTCTTCCGCAGTCTCCTCTTGCCGCAATCTATGATTCGGGCTTCAGAAAGAACAGCACTGCCGATGTTTCTGTCAACACGTCCCTTTCCTATGATGTTCCTTTCCTTGAGGGACTTCAGCTGAAGGTTTCCGGTTCATATATGGGTTACACTGCGAACGGAAAAACTCTCTACACTCCATACAGTTTGATGTCTTCGTCCTACGATTCTGCGCTTGGGAAGTGGGATTGGAAGAAAGTGAACTCACCAAACGGAGTGGGCTCTGGAAACACTGTCCGTGAGAGTGCCGACTGGTCGCGCAGTCTCATCGGACAGGCGAGCGTCTCCTACATCCATTCATTTGGAAAGCACAATCTCGACCTTCTCGCTCTTGCGGAAATCAGGGATTGGAAGGCAAACGGACTGGGTGCCGCGGTGAAGGATGTCGCCTTCTCTTCGCTTCCGGAGTTGAGCTACGGACGTCAGGAAGAGGGCTCTGTCTATGGTAATAGCAATGCCACACGTTCTGCCGGATATGTGCTGAGGGCGCGCTACAACTACGATGAGAGATATCTCGCTGAATTCTCTGCCAGAGTTGACGGCTCCTACAAATTCGCAGGAATGACCAAGACCCGTTGGGGTTTCTTCCCGTCTTTCTCGCTGGGTTGGAATATGGCGAAAGAACATTGGCTCGAAAACGCTTCCTGCCTTGACGATCTGAAACTCCGCGCTTCTGTCGGACTGCTCGGCAACGACTCTGTCAGCCCTTACGCCTATCTGAGCACCTACGCACAGGGCGGCAAGGTGGTTCTTGGAAATACTGTCAACCCTTCCTACTACACCAATGTCATCGCAAGCCCGAATCTCTCGTGGGAGAAGATTTCTTCCTACAATGTCGGTCTCGATCTCAATATGTGGAACGGAAAACTCGGCGCCGAGATTGACGCATACTACAGCTACACCTACGATATGCTCGTTGCCCAGGGAACGAATTTCCCTCCATCTATGGGAGGATATTTCCCGACATACATCAACGGAAACGCCATCGACACAGGAGGTATAGACATAATGCTTTCGCACAAGAATACGGTTATGCTTGCCGGTCAGCCATTCACCTACGGCATCGCCGGGAGCATCACTTATGCGAAATCCCGTTACATCATCTATCCTGACCAGCCGAATATTCCGGAATATCAGAAAGTTACCGGAACGGAAGTGGGTTCTATAATGACTTGGATTGCTGACGGGCTCTATAAGACCGAAGAGGAAATTGACAATTCCGCCTGGTATAGGACACGACCTTGTATCGGCGACGTCAAGTATGTGGATATCAACGGTGACGGTAAAATCGACTACGACGACAAATGCCGTATTGGACGAAACAACCGTCCGCAGCTCACCTACGGTCTCAACCTCAATTTCTCTTGGTACGGTTTCGACCTCAGCGCACAGTTTACGGGTGGAGCGCTCTTTGACGTTTCGCTTACGGGAACATATTTCAACCACAATGACGACAACACCGTCTGGACACAGACTTTCAAGGAATGGGCCAATTCGCCGCTCTATCTCGTTGAAAATGCCTACAGCATCTACAATCCTGACGGGACCTTCCCTCGTATTACACTCAGCAATCCGGGACACGGAGGTGACAACGGGCTCGGTTCAACATTCTGGCTGCGTGACGGAAAATACATCCGTCTCAAGACTGCGCAGCTTGGCTACACCTTCCCTCGCAAATGGATGGAGAGAATAAAAATTGACACGCTCCGTCTGTTTATCGAAGGTCAGAATCTCTTCACCATCGACGGTCTCCCTGAGGGCATCGACCCTGAGTCTCCGGGCACCAACAACGGTTACTATCCTCAGCAGAGGCTTCTTATGGGAGGCTTGACATTAACATTCTAAACGGGACAATGATTATGAAGACGAATATATTGAAATGCTGCGCTGCGGCGCTTGTGTTGGCAGGAGGCGTCTCCTGTACGGATTTGCTTGATATGACTCCTACGAATCTTGTTTCCGACAAGACGATGTGGGAGAAAACGGGGAATGCCGAATGGGCAATAAACTCACTCTATACTTATGTATACAGCGTTGTGGCAAATCAGAGCGTGGTGGGTCTCACCGAGTCGCTGACCGATATGATGAAATATGGCTCCTACAACTACAACTCCCTGGCCTTTATCCCGAGCGAGTTCGCCTACGGAGAGGACCACACCATCAAGGCCGGCTATGTCGACTCCTATATGGGCTATTGGGGCACCCGTTACAGCCAGATTACCAACATCAACGAGGCTTTCAGCAATCTGAAGAAATATGGAAAGATGTCCGACGCAGACAAAACCCGTCTTGAGGCGGAAATCCGTTTTATGAGGGCCTATGTCTATTTCGACCTTGTAAAACGCTATAAGGAAGTCATTATTTATGACGAGAATATGGAAGCCATCGTGAAGGACAAGGATCTTTCGACAGAAGCGCAAGCTTGGGACTTCATTCAGGCTGATTTCGATTTTGCCGCTGCCAATCTTCCTGAAAAGTCTCAGGCTAAAGGTCGTCTGGACAAAGGTGCTGCTTATGCCTTCCTTACTCGTGCGATGCTTTATGCACAAAGGTATGACGCAGTGATTACCGCTTCCAATGAGCTCAAGTCTCTCGGTTATGATCTTGAAAAGAATTACGCAGACTCTTATTCCAAAACCATAGCCAGTGGAAACATTGAAGCCATTCTCCAGTACCTTTTCAGCCGTGCGGAGAATATTACTCATACATTCGATTTCTACTACACTCCTGGAGGTGATTTTACCATCAATGGAGCATCCGGCGGAGGCTATGGAACTCCTACCCAGGAACTTGTGGAGTCCTATGAATTGGCGACCGGAGGTTTCCCTGACTGGAGCATCTGGCACGATGTGGGAGTCACCCAAACACCTCCTTATGCCCTTCTCGAACCTCGTTTCCAGGCAACTGTGCTCTACAACGGTTCACAATGGAAAGGACGGGAGATTCAGCCTTGGCTCGGCGGTGCGGACGGCTTCTGCGAATGGAATGTGGAACCGGAGCCTGACGGCAGGACGACCACCGGTTACTATCTCCGTAAAATGGTGGACGAAACACACAATGTCATCCAATACACCAGCGGTGTGCAGCCGTTCACTGTCATCCGTTACGCCGAAGTTCTCCTTAATAGGGCGGAGGCTCTCTACAAGACGGGAAAAGAGGGCGAGGCGAACGACATCGTGAACAAAATCCGCGACAGAGTCGGCCTTCCTGCTCTGAGTGTTGACGGCGAGGAACTTATGGCTGCAATCCGTCAGGAACGCAAAGTGGAATTCGCGTTTGAGGGACTATGGTACTGGGATTTGCGCCGTTGGGGCATAGCCCACGAAAAATATCCTCTCGGGCTGTCGGACTATATGGTGCACGGTTTCAAGATTACCAAGGATGAAGAGGGTAACTTCACTTACGACTACATCAGCGTGGATGACCAGAAACGTAATTTCCCACAGAGACTCTACCGCTTCCCGCTTCCTGCCGCAGAGCTCAACAACAATGGTTCTGTCAATCAGTTCCCTGAATGGAAATAACGACTCAAAAGACAGTGGATTATGAAAAGAATTCTTTCTAATATATTCCTTACGGCTGTGGCAGCGCTCATTTTCGCTGCCTGCGAGCCTCAGTATGTGCCCCCTACCACGGAACGCGAGGGTTTTACCAGTATCAGTGCCTATTTTACTTCGGGAGAATACAATAATCTCGAGTTGGCGCGGCTCGAAGTGACCGGCGATATGCTCCGCGAAGGCCGTCTTGTGATTAAGGTGCCTTATTACTATCCGGAGAGCTCAGACAAGGCAACAACCAAGTATCTGGGAAATCTCAGGATGAAGGCGGAACTCGACAAGAACTGCCGCATCTACCCTCCGCTCACCATTCTGGATTTGAATCTCGAAAACGAGTTCACCTACACGGATGCCAAGGGAAATGACTATCCGATTGTGATTACCGGAAAAAGAGTCAAATCGGACAAGGCAAGTTTCGTCTCCTTCTCACTTGTGGGATTGTTTGATGGGTTTGTCGATAATGATGAGCGTATTATCTATCTCTACACCAAAGATGACCTTTCGTCCTGCAAGGCGGAGGCTCAGGTCTCGGCACACGCAGAAATCGTGACCGACTTGAGTGTTGCGAAAAACTACAACGAGCCTCAGAAGATTGTCATCAAGGCACATAACGGCAAGGAGTATGAGTATGTGACACAGAAAGCTGAACCGGTCAAAATCAGAAACGGCTTCAACAAGGAGTCCATCAAGCCTCTCTTTAACTTTGACCCTAAGTCCCGCTACGGCACTCCTGACTACCTCGACCCTAATGTCAATCCTTCCATCGCCTCCATTGAAGGAAAGCTCGTGGTTTGTCTTGGCACCGGTGCAACTCCGTTCTATGTTCACGGAACGACGGGCGACAAACTCGGTGAAATCGCACTTGGCGAGGCTTCTCCGGGTGGAATTGCGAATGACGATGCCGGAAATCTTCTGATTGCGAATGCTCTTTCGGGCAAAGGCAAGCTCCGGATCTATAGGACTTCTTCTGTGGAGACAGCTCCGACACTCTTCTATGAGTATGACAACGGGACTGCCCTTCCTGTGGGTGCGAAACTCAAGGTGAACGGAAACATTGATGACAAGGCCATAATCACCCTTCCTTATTCCGGAGTGGTGAAAGTTACCGAGGCCTTGCAGTTCCTGCACATCACTGTTGAAGCAGGAAATGTGACTGAGGCAAAGGTCGTTGACCTCGCTCCTGCCGGTTTGTCTTGGGGCGCATTCTCTGCAAGTTCAGCAGGTTTCGCTGCGGCCTCTTCAGACCCGAAGGATGGCGTGTTCACAGCTTCTTATTCTTACGAGCCTAACTATCTCAACTGGCTTGATTCCTCTTTCAAGATTGGCCGTTCGCTTGCCTCGACCAGTGACCAGGCTTGGGCTTGGAACCCTAACTGTCTCGACTGCAAACTCTTCAACAATGTCGAGTATCTTGCGATGCTTGTCCTTGCACATTTCCCGCAGTGGGGTGGCCATCCTACTCTCTACATCTACAATGTCAACAACAAGGCCTCCCTTACGGGTGAGTTTACAAAGTCTCCGGCACTCGTTGCTTGTTCTGATGATGCGAAATCGTTGACTATCAAATCATTCAATGCGGTGAATGCGGAGGCTACAATTTCTTCGGGAGATGTCACGGTTGCCCAATCGGCAGACGGATTCAAGATTTTTGTCTACTACTACGACCAGTATGCGGGAGCCATCGGCGGCTTTGTTGCAGACTGCATTAAAAGGAATTAGTTATGACCCGCACATTCTCATTCATTCTTGCATCCCTATTGGGGCTTGCCCTGACGCAGGGATGTGCCAAGGACACGGGAACTGTTCCGCAGTGGCCTTGGACCGAGCCGGAGCCGGAAATTCCTGACAAACCGACAGAGCCGGAATTTCCTTTGCTTCCTGAGACCCCGCACACGGCCTTTGTCAATCCGACTGAGGCCGGGTGGACAGATGTGACAGCTGACTATCCTGGACTTCGTTCCGGCATCAGCATCTATCGTTTCACCGACAAGTTCTTCGGCCGTCCGGCGATTGCCTACATCGCCGTTGCTGATGCGTCTGCTGCCGGTTTCAGCATTTGGAGTATCAATGCCCCCGAACTTCAAGGCTCTGACGATGCCTTCAAGACTCCATCCAAGGTTTATGAGACAAGTTCATCCTCAGTTATAGTCAACGGAGGATTCTTCTACTCATCAGACGGCAAAAACTACAACGCATCGGTTGCCGTGAGCGAGGGGAATGTTCTTGGGATGAATGTCAACTACGCTTCCGAAGACTGGCAGACAATCTACTACCCGACAAGAGCTGCGTTTATCGAGCACTCCGACGGCAGTTACGAGACTTGCTGGACCTATTGGACTTCGGCCGGCAAGCATTTTACCTATCAGATTCCGGCACCGAACTCTTGGAAGAAAAAACCGGAGAAAGTGCCTTCTGCAACATTCCCGGAGAATGCAGTGGAGTTTGAAGCCAAGAATGCCATCGGAGGAGGACCTGTTCTGCTGAAGGATTCCAAGATTATTGACAGCTATGTGGAGGAACTTTTCAATGGAAAATCCGGCATCGGACCGGATGTCTATGCTCCGAGAACGGCAGTGGGTATTTCCGCAGACTCAAAACTTCTGCTCTTTGTTTGCGAAGGACGTGAGATGACAGAGGGAGTTACGGGACTCACCACAGGTGAAGTAGCAAAAGTGCTCTACAGCCTGGGAATCAAAGACGCGATTAATCTCGACGGTGGCGGTTCTTCCTGTATGCTCATCGGCGGAAAGGAGACCATCAAGCTTTCTGACGGTCGTCAGAGAGTTGTGGCAAGTACGGTTATGTTTAAGTAATCGTTATAAAATAAGTAAATGATTAAAATGAAGATTAGAAATTTCAACTGTTTGTTCTTGACCCTTGCGCTCGTTTGCGGAACTCTCGCTTGCGAGAAGCCTGACTCTGGTTTCATTTGGAGGGACGAATGGCAGGAGCCACAGCCGAATCCGGAGCCTCAGCCGGAGCCTCAGCCGGAGCCAAACCCGAATCCGGAACCTCAGCCGGGAAACAATGGTAAACCGAGATTTGTGTGGATTGACTCAGCGGCAAATTTCAATGACTACGCCAACAGTGAGTCGAAGATTGCCTCTGATGTGAAGAAAATAGCCGAGACTGGTTTCACTCACATTGTGGTGGACGTGCGTCCGACCAATACCGGAGTGCTTTTCAAATCCAAGACAGAGGCTCCTCTCACGAAGGTCGATGCCTGGATTAATGGCGCATACAAGTGGGTGAAAAGGACCGCGGACTTTGACTATCTCCAGAAGTTTATAGATGAAGGCCACAAAAACGGGCTGAAAGTCTATGCTGCGATGAATACTTTTGTGGGTGGATGTAATTGTGCGTATGGACTTGGACAAGCCGGTATTCTTTACGACGGAAGCGTTGACAAGTCTTGGGCGTCAGTTGCCAACACATCCGAAGGACTCAAGAATGTCCTTGACATCGATGATACAGGGGCCAAATTTTTGAGTCCGGCAAACGACAGGGTGCAGGAATATTTTCTCAATCTTATCGCCGAACTTGCGACATACAATGTAGACGGAATCATTCTCGACCGTTGCCGTTTCGACGACCACGGGCTCCAGAGCGACTTTTCCGATGCTGCCCGCGAAAAGTTCGAGGCCTATCTTGGCAAGAAGGTGAAAAACTGGCCTTCCGACATTTTTTCTCCGGGACAGGATAAACTCGGTGCTGTGGTGACCACGATGCAGAAGTCCTGGCTTGCCTTCCGCGCGAAGACAATCCACGACTTTATTGAAAAAGTTTCGGCAAAGGTTCACTCTGTCAATTCCAATTGCCAGTTCGGGGCCTATGTCGGAGCTTGGTACTCAGACTATTACATAAGTGGCGTAAACTGGGCGAGTCCGAAGTACGACCCTAAGGCCGCCGGCTACAAATGGGCGTCTGATGACTACAAAAACTACGGCTATGCAGACCATTGCGACCTTATGCTCATCGGAGCTTATGCCGGAGCTTCAAGCATCTATGGCTCTACGGAATGGACTATGCAGGGATTCTGTAAGCTGGCGGCAGATCTCTTCAAAGGGGATGTGCCTTACTACGGAGGGCCGGACGTAGGCAACGGCTCCGGATTTGAAAACGGGGGACAGGGTGCGCTTATGCCACAGATTGTGGACGCCTGCATCAACAGCGCCGACGGTCTGTTCATCTTCGACCTCATACACATTAAAATGTACGATTATTGGGGCGATTTCAAAAAAGCTTTTGACCAATATCTGCAAACTCTGAATTAATTTTAAACACAACTAATCACAAACATTATGAAAAAGGTTTTATTTTCGCTTATGGCTTTAGCCATTGCACTCACGGCCTGCAAAAAAGAGGAACAGATTGTTCCTGAAATCAAGGCTGACAAGACTGAAATCAACGTGCCTGTAACTGGTACCGAAGATGCCGAAGAGGACGTATTCATCGTCTTCACCGCCAACGTCGATTGGACTGCTTCAGTACAGAATGCAGAATGGTTGACCATCACCCCTGCAAAGGGTACTCCGGAAAAGGGAAAAATCAAACTCATCGCTGAAGCCAGCACAGAGAAAGACCCGCGCACAGCTGTTGTTGTCGTGACTGCCGGCACTGCCAAGAAGGAATTCAAAGTCATCCAAGGTCAGGTTGACGCATTCTCTCTCGTGGAAGAAACTGCATCAATCGACAGCAAGGGTGGCGAAGTTTCGCTTAAAGTTATGACGAACATTCCTTACAACGTGACCATTCCGGCTGAGGCAACTTGGGTTAAGGAAGTGGCTACCAAGGCATACGGAGAGCAGGTTACGAAACTCTCAGTGGAAACATTCGATGAACTTGACGGGGTGCGTACTGCTGACATTAAGATTTCTGCAACCGGATTCGAGGACCTTACCTTCAAACTTACTCAGAATGGACCTCAGACCAAGATTTGGGGTATTGATTTGAGAAGTGTCATCGAAAGGTCAACTGCTGTTACCATTGGAACCGTTACTGACTATAAAGCCAACGTTTCTATTGCTGTTTTGGGAGATAAGTTAGTTGTATGTCAGGGTGATGGCAAAACTCCTCTGGCTCTGCTTGATAAGAAAACAGGCGAAAAGAAAGGAACGTTGAATACCGGAGAGATTGCTGTTTATTCTATAACTAACGATGATGCGGGGCATCTTATTCTGTCTAATAGAAATGCGTACGATAAGGCGACAAGTTGGTGGACAGGAGCGTTCGAGGCATATTATATGACATCTGAGACGGCTACTCCAGTCAAGTTTGTTTCCGGTGCAAAGTATGGTCCTGCGGGTTCTGTAATTATTGCTCGCGGTGATGTGACTGAGGATGGCCTCTTTGTTACTCCTTATGAGGGAATACCTGGTGTGTCTTGCGCAAATGGAATCGGTTATTGGACAATTAAGGGAGGTGTAGTCTCTGAAGCTGCAACTCTCAACCTTACAGGTTTTGTAGGACTCGCATGGCAAAAAGGTTTTTGGAATATGGCTCCAAGCAATATTCCTGCGATGGGCTTCCTTTCAACTGATTTCAGCGCAGGAGGATTGATGGGGGTTTATGATGAAAACAAACTCTACACCTTTGATAAGGACGGTGCTTGTACACTTATTTCTGAAGAACCTGTGGCGGATAGTAATCATGGTCTTAATGCTATGGATATTCGAACAATTAAGGGAAAACCATATGGCGCTGCTCTTGCGGCTCCATTCTATCCTCAGTGGAGTGGTATTGCGGTAATCGCAGTTGCGAATCTTAGCGATGGAAGTGTAGTCTTTAATGCTTCGACAGCACAATATCCTAAAGAGGAGGAAACATTTAATGGTATTGACATTGCGTCAGATATTATTCTTGAGCCTTCAGATGATGGTTTCAATTTGTACTATATTGACATAAACAGTTCTGCTATCGAGGCATTCCACTGCCCGCTCAAGTAGAACAATGACATTTTAAGTATTATTCAGGCGGCGGGTCCGAAAGGGCCCGCCGCCTGTTGTCTCGTCCGGCACGGAATGCTCTATATCTGCCTGCCGAAGACATTCGTGAAGGTACTAAAGTAATATTATTTTCGGCAAATTTTGTAGATTTTGCCTAAAATGGTATATATGTGGTGATTTAATACTGCTATGGCCGGAGTCATTGGATACATAACAGATTGACGTGGTCGATGATTTTACTGATACCTATGCGTCATTCCGGGTGGACGTTATGGATATCCCTATTGACAATCTGCCACGAAAGATTCAAAAACTACGCAAGAGCCGCCCTGAGGCTTTTTACTACTGGTCCAGGGTGGCTGAGATGACAGAGTTGAAATAATCTTCCCTTCCTGCATCCTTAAGCCAGAACATTTTTCCAAGGTGTTTTAAGCGTATTTCATACACTTTTCCAAGAAATAGCGAAAAAATGTGCGCCAGCTCCGAAAAGTTTTTTGCTGTGCAAATGCAATGACTTTTGTGATATTGTCTGATGGACTATTATGTAAAATAAGGAATCGCCGTATGCGTAGCCGCACGTACGATGGCATCTCTCACCAACATTCTTCCCGCTACGACTGCTTGATTATCGAAAAATGTTGATGAGGGAGACCAAAACAGAGATACGAGATAGAGTTTCTTAGTTAGGAATGTAATGACCCATCAGCAGTATCAATCCTGATTTCTTCTCGGTTAACACATACCAGAATGGTCGATTTGCGACAAACTCCACAGGCGCTGTCGCTGTATCACCAACCACTGTAGCCGCAGCAGCCGTAGCCCCTTCTTCGTCTACGGAAATTTTAGCTCCGTGATAAATGTAACGGTCTGCAAACCCCGGTATGCTTATTTCGCTTTTCGACTCAAATGTGTATTTCGGAAGAGCAAGTGAAACAGGTCGCTTAGATGGGTTCAGGCTCTTCCATATCGTGTGAGATAATTCAGCGCCATCTTTCATAAGTACTATCGCCATTTCATATTTATCTCCTCCCATTGGTAAGTTAACCGAAACGCAATTTGGCTTTTCGCAATGCATAATGTATGGGGCGTCCTTGATATGCATCATTTCCACTTCGGTTTCAACGCCTGGCGCGGTTGTAAATTTTTCTTTTTGGGTCAATTCCGGAGCGAATTTCATGTCCCATTTCCCACTGAAGTACAATGCATTACAAGACAGGTATCTAGAATCATCGCTAACATTGACACGTTCGAATACTATCTGTTCTTTGGTTTTTTGTTTGATCCACTCGCAGACAAAGTCA
>OLVY01001008.1_pt1 | contig 19005 bp, 26 predicted proteins | sample 1674261 | NCBI WGS metagenome assembly OLVY01 (sample SAMEA103958155, study PRJEB25191) | human gut metagenome | biome: human-associated habitat [ENVO:00009003]; feature: intestine environment [ENVO:2100002]; material: feces | place: Germany | collected 2013/2015
CCCAAACGCTGACCCCAACGGGAGCGGATAGCGGAAAGGTCTATACCGCACGGGAGAGGATGCTCCCCATCGTTTGCGCCGCCTTGAGCTGTGCGTCGGTGGTGACGTGGGCGTAGGTGTCCAGCGTAAAACCCGCCGAGTAGTGACCCAGCATGGAGGACACCGTTTTTACATCCACGCCGTTTTGGAGCGCCATCGTCGCGAAGGTATGGCGGAGATCATGGAAGCTCCCGCCTCCGGCGGCACCGCTTTTGACCGCGCAAAAGCGGCGAGAAAACGCGCACGGGCTGCGCCCGTGACCCACTTCATTGCAGGCTCGCGACAGAACGACTGCACGCGCTGCGCAAAGAAATACCCGCCATTTTTTGTTGCCGCTTTCGATTTGACCTTCGTCTATGTCCGCTTGGCCGCTGCCCCTGTGGGGGTTCAAATTTTTTTGCAGCGACTGCTGTACTGGCTCCGCAGCAGCGGCTGAGCGGAAAGAGAAGCACGCCAAATCGTTCAGAAGAAAAATCAAACACACGGTTGCTGAGATGGTGATTTAATATGAGCAGTTCGGGGGTCAAGGGGCGGCAGCCCCTTGCGTTCTCTTGGGGTTTCAAAGGGGCTATTCTCTACGGTAGAGAATAGCCCCTTTGTTATGCGCCGCGCGATGCGCGGCATGGCGAGGTTGTATGCCGAGCCGATCATCTGGTGGATGTTGCGAACCGTCTTGGGTGCTAACCCTTTCGGCTTTTTCTTGGCCTCGATGCGGTCAACTCTGCCACCGTCCAGCAGGTGCTTGTAGAATCTCTGCAAGTCCAGAGAAGTCAGGTCTGCCAGCGGGATGCTGCCGATCTGCGGCTTGATGTGGTTTTTCAGAAAACCTTGGCTGGTCTTGAACGTGGACGGTCTGAGTTTTACTTTTGCGTAGTTCTCCATCCAGACCTCCAGCCAACTACCTACCGTGTAGGTCTTGGCCCGCCCATAGTCGATGCCCACATTTTCCTCGATGGCTTTCTTCAGCTTTTCCTTGACTTCTGCTTGCGTCTTGCCGAGGACGTTTTTGATGATGGCCTTGCCGGTTTCCGGATCGTGACCGACGGTGTAGCGGCCCTCCCAGCGTCCGTCCTTTCGTTTGCGGATGTTTCCTTCCCCGTTTGCTCGTCTTTTCGGCATGGTATCAGCCCCTTTCGCAACGAACAATACCGTAACCAAGGGAACAAAGCTACCCGAAAGTCGAACTGTTATCAGAAAGTTATCATTTGCACCTCGGAGCCGCGCCGCCTTATCTTTGACTATTGCGGCGCAATTTTTGCGCTGCCGGAGGCGTTCTTCTTTGGTTACAGCGGTGCGATTTTTGAACGGTCAAGAAGCCCTCTCCATTGACTACAGCGGCGCAAAATATGTACGATCTGCGCTGAAAATCGCCGCTGCACAAAAAGCACTTTTTTGAGTGGTTGAAAACTGCAATTACCTCAACTGCCTGCGGAACGGTTACCTTGAAAAGTCTGCTACCGCAGGGGGCTTATGCCCCTCACGTTCACCCAAGACTGCGAAAACGCCTCGCAAGGTGCACCTTAGACTGCGGTTTCAAAACCTCGGAAAGCCCCGCACTGCGGGGCTTTGTGGGCGGGCTGCGGGCGCTTGCGACTGCGGCCTTTTATCTTGTGCTTTAATCGAACGGGTAAATAAGGGGCGAAAGCCTCCGAAACGGGGCATGGCCGGGAGGGAAACACGCATCCCAAAAGGCTTAGTTCCTCATCGTCGGAGCGGTATTCACCGGGGCTTTTCATACATCGCCCACAACCGCCGCAACGTTCGTTTCAAAGGGCTTTGGCGGGACACACACCACCCCATCCCCGAACCGCGCACACAGCGCCTCACACGCCGAAACACGGCGGGTTCTCAGGGTCGATGGTGACGATGTTTCCGGCAACGGGATCATCGACACCATCGACCCTTTTCAGGCAGATCAGACGGTCGCCGTTGCTCTTGCGGAAGGACACCGTAATGCCGTTTCTCCTTAGAGCGTCAACGCTTTTGCGGATTCGGTGGGAGAAGCTGTTGGGGGTCAGTCCCTCCGCACCGGCAGGGTCGATCTTTTCCAACAGCACCTTGGCAGGGGCGCTGATCTCCGGCTGCCGGCGCAGCAATTCAGAGAGAAGAAAAAGAATTCTCTCGTTGGGCTGCTCTTTCTGTTCGCAGTCATCTGACAGCAGCTTCCAGACATGATCCTCACCGTCGAACTCCAGTGCCAGCTCCCGATAGGGGATGTCCCGCCCGGTGCAGTAGAGCGTGGCTGTGTTCTCTCTGCGCTGACTCTTGCGGAGGACGAAGTTGCTGTCGGTGGCGCCGCTGAGTCCGGTGGTGCCGGAGATCATGTTCATGGGATCATCGTCATTCATCTTCCGCAGATGATGCACCAGCAGAATGGCGATGCGGTGCTTGTCCGCCAGCGCTTTCAGAACGCCGATGTCCCGGTAGTCGCTGGCATAGGGATTCGCGTCATTGCCCGCGGTGCGGATGCGCTGGAGCGTGTCGATGACGATGAGCCTGGTCTGCGGATGCTCTTTCAGAAATTGCTCGATCTGTTCCACCAGCCCGTTATGGAGCTGCTGGGACATGACGGCGAAGTGCAGCGTAGGCGGCGCGTCCTCCGTGAGATCAAAGAGGCGGCTCTGGATACGCTGGAAGCTGTCCTCCAGGCAGAGGTACAGCACCTCGCATGGCCGCGTGGCGAACGTCCAGAGCGGTTTGCCCTGCGCGGCGCAGAGACACAGCCACAGCGCCAGCCACGATTTGCCGATCTTCGGCGCGCCTGCCAGCAGGTGCAGTCCCTGGGGGAGCAGATCGTCGACCACGAAGGAGACCGGTTCGTAAGCGGTGCTTTGCAGCGTGTCCGCGTCAATGGTTTGCAGTCGGTTCATAAAATTTCTCCTTTCTGAGTTGGAGTGTTTATTTCTTTCAGGCCTGTGCTTGTATCGCGCAGATGTCAAGTATTTCGTGCGAAAAAGATAGAATATTTTTTTGATGGCTCATGCGGCGCGGTCGAAAGCTATCTCGAACGCCTCCGCCGAGGACATAAAGCCGAGTATTTCTCGCGGGTAGTTGTTAAGCCACGTCTCGACGCGCTTCACTTCCGCCGCCGTTACCTTGTCGAAGTCCGTCCCTTTCGGGAACTGCCGCCGTATCATGCGGTTAATATTCTCGTTCGTGCCGCGCTCATAAGAGCTATACGCATGGCAGTAATAGACCGTCGTCCGCTTTGCATCCTTGCGCCGGTCGCTCCGCTCGATGCCGTCAGCATCCGCGAACTCGGAGCCGTTATCTACGGTTATCGACTTGAATATCCGATAGAACGCCGCACCATAGAGGCGCTCGAGGCGGTCTAACGCCGCGACGACCGTCTCGGCGCGCCCGTCCTTGATGCGGATAATGATTTCTCGCCGCGTGACACGCTCGGAGAGGACGAGGAGGCGGGCTTTCGTCCGCTTCTTCCCGACGACGGTATCCATTTCCCAATGTCCCGGCTCCTGCCGCTCGTTGATATACTCCGGCCTCTGCTCTATGCTTGTTCCGCTGGATGCCCGAGCCTGTTTCTTGCGGATTGTTCTATGCTTCTTTTTGCGGTCGCCCTTTTCCGGGAGGTCTTGATTTGTGAGCGTGAGGAAAACGCCGTCCTCGACGTATTTATAAATCGTCGCACGGCAAAAGGTTATTCCGAAGTGTTTATATTTTTCCTGCTTGAGTAGGGCGCACACCGCCGCCGGTGAGTAGTCCTCGTTTCCGATTTTGTCCTCGATAAACTGCGCGGCGGCGTGATTTTTCCCAATCTTGAGCGGAGCGCCTTTCGCGGCGAGCCCCTCTTGATAGCGTGCCTCGGCCTTTTCCGGGCTATACCGCTCCTCGGTCGTATAATCGGAGTTTAGATGCTCATACGTCCCGCGCTTGAGCTCGCGGTAAACGGTGCTGATATGTACGCCCAGCTCCTCGGCGATTTCCTTTTTCGAGTGTCCATGCTTGAGCATCGTCTCGAGCTTGATACGGCTCGTCCAATTAAGTTGTTTATATGTCCGCTCTCCCATAGCGCGCCCTCCCTCAAGATATAGAAAAAGGGCGGGAAAGCCCCGCCCTCTCGTTACTGCGACAAGAAATCCTCTATCGCCTTTTTGATAATCTGCGCTTGCGGAATACCCTCGGCGGCACATTTCGCCTTGAAAGCCGCCGCCGTTTCCTTTGGAACGCTCGCAGAAATGAGCGTATATGTTTTTTCGTTATATCTCCGTTTGACCTCCGTCGAGGTACGAGTCTTTCTTTTCGCCTCCGGCATGGTATCACTCCTCAAAAGATTTCGTTTTCCGCGATATACCTTTCGACCGCCGCCGCGTCCGGCGCGGCCTCTTTCGGTATTTTGTACTCGACCGCAACGCCGCCGAGAACTCGCTCGGCTTTCCATTCGCGGGAGAGTTCCGTTACGGAATACTCCCGCTCGCCCTTTTTGATAATCATATATAACCCCCTCATGCCTCCGTCGGTCTGAAAAAGACCTTGTTTCCCCGCCGGTAGATTTTCCCCTCGCAAACGTAGTCGGCAAATACCGGCTTTCCGTCTGAGCGTTTTTCTTCCTTGATAGTGTGCTTGTAAAAACGGTACTTCCATTCCTTTTCTCCGCAAGATGCGTCCCCGGCCTTTGCCTCTTGCCATAGTTTATAGAGTTCTCCGAGGGTATCAACATCCGCCTCGTCTATGTCGTCGTCGCCCGGCATATAAGCGCCCATCGAATAATAGGACGTTGACGAGCTCTCGAACTGGACGAAGATTTTCCCGTTCCACTTCTGCACCGTGTGCGTGTATCCCATAATAGCCCTCCTTATTTTGCACTTGTTTTTTTCGCTCGTGCTGTTATAATAGGACTTACGGGAGGGACGGTTTCCCGTCCGCTCCCTGCCTCGGCTTACTTGCCGGGTTTAGCCTTGCTCGGTTTTGGCTTTACAAGGGTGATTGTAACCTTGACTCGTTCCACCGTGTCGTTACGTTCAACCGCTTTCGCCAATTCCTGCAAGGCTTTTTCTATGTTGTCCATAGCGTTTCTCCTTTCCTTTAGGATGTACTCATTATATCATACTACTATTAGTATGTCAATGGGTCAAAACGAAAAAGTACAAAAAAATAATCCCCGGCACGGAGCCGGGGATTTACTCTATTCCGAGGAGCCAAAGGGCGGACACGCCGAGGACACGGGCAAAGACGGGTATCTCGTAATCGGGAATAAACCGCGTCCCGATTTCGATACGGCTTATCGAGTCCCGCTCCATTGTTACGCCCTCGACCTGCACCCGCGCCGCGAGGTCGCTTTGTGAGAGCCGGAGCTTTAGCCGTGCCTCGCGGATGCGCTCTCCGCTTATATTCTTCTTTCCCTCAAAATCATATATCCGCAAGCTCTCGCCTCCTGTGTGTTAATGTTCTGCATTTTTCTTGACTTTAGCACATACGCAACGCATAATTGTGTTAAAGGTCAGCAGACCGAAAAAAATAGGAGGGAGTTACTCATACCATGAAAAAGCATATTGTTACTTGCGTGAAGTGCGGGAGGCAGTTCGACGCGAACGATGGAGGCGCTTATTATCCCGAGTCCCGCCGCTATGTCTGCAAGCGTTGTGTAGATAAACAGAAGTCCGAGCAATCGGAGAGAGAAAAAGCTCGCAAGGCGGAGGAGCGCAAGGCAGAGGCAGACGAGCGCGAGCGCGTTACGGGTATGCGGCAGCCAAAGGCCGCTATGCTCGTAAAGATTGTCGTCGGTGTCCTGTTCCTGTTCGCCGCCGTCTCGCTCGCCGTACAAGGGAATATCTCCTCTTTCGTGTGCGGGCTCGTTATCGGCGGCGCGCTGGTCGCATGGGGGCTCGTGCCGTATCTGAAAGCGAAAAGCGGGAGGCGTTGAGCTATGTTTGTCAGCTTCTCGAAGCGCTTAAAGTCAATGAGCGGTTTCCGGCTCGGAGTCGGCCTCCGGCTTACCCGGCGTAATTGCTGGTACTTCCTTTTCGTGCTGGTGCTCGTCGGCTGTTTCTATTTCTGTTGGTATTCCGTGTTGGCTTGCGGATGGATGCTTTACGGCCTGTTCTACGGCCTTTATCTCATGTTCAAGTATGCGGCAATCGGAACAAAAAAGCTATATACGTGCATTAAAGGAGAAATAACGCACATAAAGCACTAAAAGCGTAACAAAAAAGCGGGCGAGGCCATAGAGCCCCGCCCGCTTTTTCTGCACGATTATACGTCGGAAAGATTGCCGAGAGCGCCCGCCGCCTCGAGTGCGCGGTAGATGATGCAAGCGACGGCCTCGCGGGTAATCGGCTGTTGCCATCCGAAATTACCGGCTCCGTCGCCGTTGAAAATGCCCTTGCGCTTGCAGTATTCCGCCGCCTCTTTCGCCCATGCGGAGGGCGTGTCGCCGGTATCGGCGCAAGAGGTCAGTTGCTTTCTTGCCTCGTTAATATCCATGTCGAAAACCTCCTCGTTTCCAGAGAGGCGAGCCTTAAATCTCGCCCATTGTTCATTTCCGCTCGTGCCGTAATAGGCGTTCATGTCGTCGCCCATCCACGGGCGCGGACACCATTTCCCCGTAACGTCGTAATGCCGGACGACGTTCTCAGCGGGGATATTGTATTTCTCCATGAGAGCCCGCGTAAACTCTACGAGATTATCGACGGTCTTTTCGGTGAAATACCAATCCCGAGCCGCCGCGCTCCCGGCGGTCGTCTTATCGAGCTTATACGGGCGTACTTCAATCCCGATGCTGTTCGCGTTCCTGCATCTCGGATGAACGTATCCGCCGGACGTGCCACAATGCCACGCGATATTGTTGTCCTCGACGCACTGATAAACGATATTCCCCTCGTCTAAACAGTAATGCGCCGAGGCTTGCCTATCGGCTCCGGCGAAGTAGTTCGCCACCGCCGCCGCCGTGCCGAGCGAGCCGAAATAGTGGATAACGATATACTCGATTTTCCGTCCCGCTCCGGCGCGCGTGAAGTTCCGGGAAATAATCCGCTTCTCCACCGTCAGCATAAATTATTCCCCCTTGAGAGTCTTGTCTACCGCGTCGCTGATTTTCTGCGTCTGCGTTCCGAAATAGAACGCGATAACGACCGTGTAGACCGTCATAAACTCTTGGCTCGTCTGCCCGGTAATGGCGAGGTACGCGAATACCCCGGAGAGCAAGAGCGTGACGAGGCTCTTTACGCTCAAGAGAGCGCCGAGCCGCTTTACGATGATTTCTTTCATTTTGCTACCTCCTTTAGCAATCTCGTTTTGTTGCCGTGTCGTATGTAATTCCGCCGGTCGTGTTCTCGGCCTTGCTCTTATTGAGCGAGAACGAGAGCACGGTAGCGGTCGCGGCCTGTAAAAAGGCGATAAGGGCGGTCAAATACGGGAGCGAGCCGGTGTAGTTGTTGGCTACGGAAATCCGGCAGAGGTCGAGCGTCGTCATGGTCGATTTGTAGTCGATATAGAGGACGGCATAAACGAGGAGCTTTGAAAAGGAGAGATACCCCTTTGCAAAGCTCCATACCTCGAGCGCCCATTTTTTGAACTTCCGCCGCCGCGCCGCGCCTTTGCGGGCGGACATTATCCGTCCTCCCGCACCTCGCGCCCCTCGAGCCTGTCGATACGATGATGTGCCGACTTTGCCGAGCTCTCCACCGCTGACATACGCTCCGCCATGCCGATATAGCGCGCGTCCTGTGCGTCCTGCTTGCGCTCGATACGGTCGATGCCGCCTTTAATGTACCCGATTTCGGTTAGCATCGTGCCGGAGGACTTGCCCTCCTCCTCGCTGTCCTTTTTCGAGTTCCTATGAAAAGCGGCATAGCTTAACACGCCGCCGAGGATAGTCCCGAGGACTCCTATAATCGCTCCTACATAGTCCATTCTTAACCTCCGTTATAATTCGTAATAATCGAGTTTAACGGTCTGCTTTCCCGGCAATATGGGACACCCCCGAACGTGGTAAATCTCCCCGTCAACGATAACGCCCTCGCCCTCTGCCTCCGTGCATACGACATAGAGGCCGGGAGCGTCAAGCCTCACCCACAAGAGAGACTCCCGCCGCGCTATGATTTCGCCGTCGAGCTCGACCGTGTAGACCGCCGCGCTCATTCGGCGACCTTTTTCCAGCCGTCGGGATACGCCTCGGGAGTCCATACGTTGTTATCGAGCAAGGACTCGTAAAGCACGTCGCCCCAATAACCGCGCTCACCCTTGGAGAACGCGAGCCCCGCCGTAATGGTCGCCGGGATAATCCTCGCGCCGTTTTTATAGAGCACGTCCTCCCACAAGCTCGGCGCGGCCTCCGGCGTGTTTTCCGCCGTGTCCCACAAGTCCACCGCCGCCCGCTTGAGCGCACCTTTCCAGTTGATACGAGTCCCGGACTTGACGAGCGCCCCGCCGCCGGTGAGCGCCGGATAAAGCTCGACGGCTGTCGAGCCGTCCTTATCGTCGAGCCCGGCTCCCGCCGCCTTTTCAATCATAGCGCGGAGCTCCCGCGCCCTCTGTACGGTAATCATTCCGCCGCACCCCCTAACAGAATATCGAGAACTTTATCGTTCTCGGCAAGCATGAGCGTACCGCTCACGACTTCCACGGAGCCGACCGGCTCGATACCGAGGAGCCCGCCGTCGGCGAAAGCGTAAACGAAGTCCTCGAGATATGTCGTCGTCTCGCCCGTCTCCTCGTCCTTGCGGTCGATTGCCGTCTTGATGCAAAAGCCCTCGGCCTCCGCCTCGTCGCACGGGACATAGCACCCGTTTTCGTGTAGGCGGACATAGACAACGGTATCGGAGTAGCCGACGACCTTTCCGCCGCTTTTGATAGCATACATACGTTATCCCTCCATTTTCGGCAGCTCTCCGAGCCGCTTTTTATAAAACTCCTCGAGTTCCTGCGTGTTCATCGTGCGGAGGAGGTTTTTCCAATACAGATTTTCCGCTCCCGCCCATTTCTCCGGGTCGAAGTCCGACGCGCCCTCGTGCTTGCCGTAATAGTGATAGAGGCCGTCGAGCATCTTTTGACGATACGCGCCCTCCGGCGTGTTTGGTCTGAAATGCTCCCATCCGTTTTCAGACGTTGCGGCGCAAATCTTCCGCCCGTCAGCGGCAAAGAGAAAGCCGTCCCGCTCCGTTACGGTCGTCCCGTATCGGAGGTTAAAGGCTCCGTCGATGCCCTCGGCCTTAAAGCGCCGATAAACGACATATTCCATAGCTTACCCTCCTTTGAATAATTCGCGATAGAGCCGCTCGACGCTCTGCTCCATGTGGTACGAGTGAAATCTTTTCATGTGTCCCCGCCATGACACAAGGGACGTTTCCACGTCCGCCGCCGTCATTCTGCCGGAGTCCACCCAACGCCGGAAAATGCGTAGCTTTTTCCTCATGTGCCGGATACCCTTGTACGTTGCCCGGCGGACGACTTTCCCGTTTGCACCATATCGAAAGCGCACCTTGACGAATGTAAAGCCGCGCGTGAGCTTGATAATCTGCGTCTTTTTCGGATTGAGGCGGATACCGTGCTCGGCGCATAGCCGCCGGAGCTCCCGGAGGCAAATCTCGAGCTTTTCCTTTGACTCGCTGATGATACACCCGTCGTCCATATAGCGAGCGTAATACTTCATGCCGAGCACGTCCTTGATATAGTGGTCTATCCTGTTCGGCAGGGCGAGCGCGGCAATCTGTGAGACTTGGCTCCCGAGGCCGAGCCCCACGTCGCCGAAGTTCTGAATAAAATATTTCGAGAGCGCGACGAGGCGGTCGTCGATGCCGTTCCGCTCGAACTCTCGAAAAACGGGCTCATGCTGTGCCGTATCGAAATACTTTGAAAAATCGAATACGAGGACGTAGCCCTCCCGTTCGTGTTTTCTGTAATGCTCCGCGAGAAAGTGCGTCACTCGGGATACGGCGAAATCGTACCCTTTGCCGCGCAAGCTCGCTCCGTTGTCGTAAATGAATGACCGGGAGAGCATCGGCACGAGGCAGTAATCGCACAAGCACCGTTGTACGACGCGCTCGGAGATATGGACGCTCCGAATATGCCTCGGCTTTCCCCGCTCCACAATATCGAACTCGTAAAAGCCCTTGGAGCGGTATCTCCCGGCTATCAATTCCTCGTGTGTCTTTGTGACGTTGGCAAGCGAGGCGGCTTTGTATCGCTGTGTGCTCGCTTTCCACCCAACGCCACGGACGGAGGCGCGGTAGCTCTCATAGAGCCGCTCGAATGAGAAAACCGTCTCGAAATCTCCGTACTCTCGGAGCGCGGCGGCTTTCTTTTTCATTCGTGCGGCCTTGCGACGCTGATACCGTGCCTCGCGTCGTTCTGCGCTGTTCATAAAATAAAAATACCTCGTACATTTCTTTCTCGGCGTGTTGTCTAAAATGCGTAACGGCGAGCCATGAAAGCACGGAAAACACGCACTCCGCACCCATGCAAGGAGCGTCCGGCTAACCGTATCGCGGTATATGTTTGTCCGACGGCGCGAGGCCGTCAGAGAGGTTATATTCCCCTTTTATATGGGGACTGCTTTCGCTCCGTGAGGAGTTATTCGGTCTGCCCCGTGTCGATATAAAATCCGGGCGCGAAGCCGAGGGAATAGTTCGCGTTGTTGTTGTTGACTGTCCCGTCGGTGTTCACATTCACGAAATTGTTGGAGTTGCTCGCATTCGGGGAACGGAGCCACCAATTAGCGGCGATGCGGAATATAACCTAATCACGCGGAGGATTAAGCTCGCGCCTTATCGCTCCGTTTGATTTTAGAGATTTGCGAGAGCTCGTCCGTAATGAGCTTTACCCACTCTTTGAGGACGTTCGGCGGTATCTTCTCATGGTTGACGGTCATATACGCGAGGTCGAGCACGTCGAGCATCGAGTTATAATAGCCCTGTGCCGTCTCGTAATACTCTTTCCGCCGCTGGATATTCCGGCGGCGTATCTCCTCGGGAGATTTCTCGTCAACGTAAATGAGGTTTGCCGTCTTTATCATGCGATAAGCCTCTCGCGCCGCGTTGTAGAGCGGCAAGGAAAAATAAAAGGTGTAGCTTTTCGGCAGGATGCGGACGCGGTTGTATGTGAATACATAAATCTCGCGGGCGAGGTTGATATACTCCGCCGGGCTTTCGCCGCGTCTCGATTTTGGTACGGACATTTTCTTTCCTCCTCGCCGACTATGCGCCCATTGAGGGCGCAAGTCTCGATTTCCGAATTATACGCAAAAGCCGGGCGCGAAGCCGAGGGAAGAGACCGCGATGCCGTTGCTGACTGTCCCGTCGGCGCTCACAAACACGAAATAGTAGGAGGTGCTCGCACGCGGGGAACGGAGCCACCAATGAGCGGCGGTACTCGTGCCGTTGTGCTTGTACTTGATTTTGCTATTCCCGGCGGAATAATAGGCGTACTGCGCTTGTTTGTTCTTCTCGTTCGTGTTTCCGTAGGAAATGCTACCGAAAACCTCGAACTCCGAGAGGAGGAAAAAGTAATCCGTTGTCGCCGTGACGTAGCTCGCCGTCGAGCCGCCGCCGTTTGCCGTATTGTCCGTGTACTTTGTAACGGACTTGAGGACGGCACGGAGCGCCGCCGGAATGACTGCAATAATCGTCCCGGAATAGCTCGAGAGGCTCGTCCCGCAAATGTTTGTACGCATTTGCGAGCTTTTCCATCCGCCGGAGTTGGTGTTACTCGCGTTCATAACGAAATAGCCCGCACCCGGGGACGACCATCCGCTATCCGGGCCATATTGATTATCGCAGAAACACACGTCCGTACCGCCGGAGAGCGCGGTCTTTGCAAGTTGGAAATGGATACGGTTTGTACCCTCGACGCTCGCGTTATGGTTAAAGCCGATAATGAAAGCGTAGGTCGTGACATTCGAGAGCGAGAGTTTTCCGACCGTGCCGTTAAGCGTTACGGCTTTGCGGTCGCCGATGCTCCAATAGTTCGCGCCCTGTCCCGCGTCGGAAACGGACTTGATAACGCTCCACTCGTTATTGTTGAGCGTAGAGCTCACGAAAGAGAGCGTCAGCGAGTAGGAGGTCGTGCCGGAAACGACATTGACCGAGCCGCTCGTCGTCTGCCCGTTCTTTGTTGCCGTGACCGTGTACGCCCCCGTCTCCGTGACGGTGAAAACCGCCGTCCCGTTGCTCGTCTTTGTGGCGATTGTCGTCCCGCCCTTTTTCAGCGTGACGGATGCGCCGGAGTCTACGTTGACGGTAATCGTCGCGGAAAAGAACGTCAGCGCCACCGCGTAGCTATCGACGACGGATACGTTTTTCGTGTCGGACGTTTGCCCGTTGAGTGTGGCCTTTACACTCCATGTACCGGCCTCCGGCAAGGAGAGGACGCACGAGCCGCCCGCCGCCGTGCCGTTTACCGTTTTCGAGCCCTTTGTCGCCGTGACCGCCGCTCCGCTCGTAACGGATACCACGAGGGAGAGCTCGACTCCGGGCTTGCTGACTGCGTTTGTTCTACCAATCATTTTTAACTCACCGCCTTAATACAAGTAATGCTCTGCACCGTGATAGCCGCCGTCGGCTTTGTCGCGGCGTAGATTTTGACCGTCCCGCTCCCGGAGAGAGCGACCGGCGCAAAGTTTCCGCTCGCGGCCTCTGTCGCACCGAACACGACCTCGGGGACGTGGCTCGCCGTCACGCCGGGGCAGGCGATAGAGGCGGCATAGGGATACGCCGCGTATGTGCTGTCGCTCACCCATGCAGAGGCGGCGACGGACACGCCGGAGAAAATCTTTACCTCGGCGTATCCCGCGTGAGCGTGGGAGGCGTTGGCAAAGTCGCCCGGCTTTTTGCCGGAGTCAGTCAGATTGCCGGAGGAGTCGAGCCCGGCGAAGTGTCCCGCCGTGGCGCTCTTTACTTTGTCCGCCTTGTCCGTGTGGGTATGGCTCGCGGCGGCAAAGTCGCCCGGCTTTTTGCCGGAGTCGGTCAGATTGCCGGAGGAGTCGAGCCCGGCAAAGTTGCCCGCCGTGGCGCTCTTTACTTTGTCCGCCTTGCCTGTGTGGGTATGGCTCGCGGCGGCGAAGTCGCCCGGCTTTTTGCCGGAGTCGGTCGGATTGCCGCTTGCATCGAGCCCGGCAAAGTTGCCCGCCGTCGGTGAGGCGGCTTTCTCGGCCTTGCCCTCGTTGAGCTTCTTAATATTTTCCTGCATGGCGGTTTGGTCTGCCGCCGTGAAATATCGGGCGATAACGTCGCCCGCCGACCATGCCCGGGCGGTCGTGCCGTTCTGCGCTCGCGTGACGGTGAGCACGTTCCCGTTCTTTGCGGTCATAAGCACCGTTTCCGCCGTGGAGCCGTCCGCTCCAATCGTGAGCAAGTTCGGAGCCTCCGGCAGTACGGAGCCGTCAACAACGTTTACGGTCGTACCCGCCGCCGTCAGCGCGCCGGAGAGTGAAGTCTCCGGGGAGTTGGCTTGCGCCGGGTACATTGTCACTAATTCGGACATATTCTTTCCTCCTTTTAGTAGTCCCCGCCGCCGCGAGAATTGCAGAATGTTTGAGCGAATACCGCGCCCACGATACGACTCATGTTATCGGGGAGTATCTCTATCGAGTGCCACGAGTTACGGCGTATCTTCCCGCTCGAGTCCGTGGCGAGATACTTCACAATGTCGATATTGCTATACGAGGACGGCGCGGGTATCTCTTTGCCGTCTACCTTGATAGTCGCTTTCGAGGCGCGTTGTCCCTCGTAGATGCCGAACTCGATAGCGTGGGTATGGTCTTTTACGGTGTGGGTATGGTCTTTCACCGTATGCGTGTGCGCCCTTACCGTGTGCGTATGGTCGTAGACCTCGTGTGTATGTGCGGAAATCCTGTGCGTGTGCGACGGATGCGTATGCGCGCCCGACCAAATGAACGTCTCGTATCCGTCAACGGTTTTCCCGTCGCTTGTCGTTGCGAGGCGGGCGTGTTGAGAAATACCGTGGTTATGCACGGCCTGTCCGTTCGTCTCACTCGGGAGCACGTTCGATGACTCGAGCGCTGTTCCGCCGGAGGTCTGCCCGCCGCCGGAGGAGGTCGTAGAGCCGCCGCCGGAGCTCGTCGTCTGTCCACCGCCGCCGCCGATAGCTTTCTCATACGCCCGGAACGCCTCGAACTCGATATTGAGGAGCATTTTGTTAATGCGTACCACCGAGTCGGAGATATAGAGTTGCAGTTTCGCCGGATGCGTTGCGTCGGCGTTATCCGAGAAATTATAGATTTGTTGGTTGGTCGCGCCCTGTGCGTATGTCTCGGAAATGAGGGCGCGGCTCTGCAAGTCGGAAATACTGCCCGCTATATCCTGCGTCTTGTTGGCAATCGTTACCGTGACGTTTCCCGGGTCGCCCTCTGCATCCGCTTTCTCAACGCGGACGATGCGGGTACGGAGGTTAATTCCGTCGGCCTCGTCCACGACGCGGACGATTTCGCCCGGGCGGAACTTTGAGAACTTGTCGCCGGTCAGCCGGTGGAGGTCGATAGCGCCGATTTCATAGCTCACATACGGCTCCTTGAGCCCGGCGAGTATCTGCTCGGCGTATGCCTTGAGGTTTTCCGCCACTTGATACCGCGAGTCTACGAGGATAGTCGAACACAAGCCGTAACGCTCGATGCTTAAAGCGTCCTCGACATAGGGAACGCCGCCGTTCACCGACTCTATCGTCAGTTGGTTTACACCCTCGCCGTATCCGAGCGCATAGACGCGGTTTGCGATGCTGGTCGCGTCCGTCGTCTTTTTGATGTTCGTCATATTCTTTGCGTATCGGATTTCGCTTTTGAGTGCCTCCGTCGGCACGGTGAGCGAGAGCGTCCACGGGTAGACGGTCGTATCCCACGACCAAAGGTATTCACTATCGAAGCACTCCGGCACGGCAAAGAGCGCCGCGAGGAGCGTCGAGTTTTCCCAATTATATTCAAAATAGCGTTTGAAATCGCAAGCCCCGAGTTTCCAGTTTTGCCGGGTCTGCCGTGCGAGAATGTAATTGAGAACGTCGGCGGTCTTTACGCCGGAGCCGCCGCATTGATGATACTGAAAGAGAACGTCGGAGAGGAGCGTAGCGAGGACGTGCTCGCAATCATAATAGCGAGTCGCGCCGTTGCTCCGCTCCATATCCTCCCCGATGATGCGGAAAAGGTCGATACGCTCGTCTCCGTCGAAAATCTCGACGAAGTTCAGCGGCGTACAATAGGCGTTTTTCGGGTCGTCCGCCGGGAGCGTAAAGGTCGCCGTCCATAGGGAATTAGTCTCGAGGCCGTAGCCGACGGCGAGCGCGTTGTCGAGGTAGGCGAGCCGCTTCATATCGCGGTTGAAAATCTGCGGCTTTGCCATTATAACCACCTATCTTTCCACAAGATTTTAACGTCTGCGGTTGTGCCGCCCTCGACGATAATATCGTTCTCGCCCGGTTGGAGCTTGAAAAATGCGCTATCGTCGCTCACGCGGTCGATGATGTTCGCGCCGTTGAGCGTTACGGTCATGTGCTCCGTGTCGATAATAAGCTCGTCTCCGGCGACCATGTTCACGCCCTCAATTACCATAGTGACGGAGCCGTAGGTCGAAACGCCCGTACCGCTCGCCGTTGCTACGGCCTCCGCAAGTGCGGAGAAAAAGAGAGTGCGGATATAGTCGCCGACACTCCCGGCCTCCGCCTCCGCAAGCGCGGAGGGGAGGAGGACGCGGACGAACACGCCGGACGCGGTAGCGACCGCCGCCGCCGAGCCGTCGAGGTATCGAATGATTTTCAGCGTCGCCGAGGTATCCGTCTCCGCGTTCGCCGTAGCGAGCCACTCGAACACAATGGACGTTGTTCGGTTGTACGTCGTCTTATTGTACGGAGTGCGGTTATACATTTGCTCGCCTCCTCGTTATGCCAAAGTGCAAACGATAGCCCCCGCCGATACCGTGATAGCGTCGCCGTTGAGTACGTTCTTGCTCCGGGTAAAGGAGCCGTACCAAAGCAAATTGCCCGCCGTCAGCGCGTCATAGATGCCCCAATAGGCCACCGTGCCGAGGTCTGCCGTCAGAGTGCCGAAGTCAACGGGCGCGGAGTTGGAAACCTGTTCTTTGCCGGACACGAGGGACGGCGCGCTAAAGTTGATAATCTTTCTCGCGTATCCGCCGCCGGATACCTCCGTACCCGTGCCGGATGCCGTCGGGTCGGTGAGGAAAAGAGCGAGGTAGTACGTCCCGCTCCGCAAGGACGTATTCAAGAGAGTGGATGCGTGGACGTTAGATAATGCGCTCATAGTAGAAACCTCCTAATTTTTTAATTTACCTTGAGCCGTGTTATCGTCAGCGTTTGGATATTACCGCGCGCCGTGATATAGATTAAGCCGTCCGTTTCCTGTGTCCCTCGGACGTTTACCGCCTCCGTGTGAGGCAGAGAGACGGATTTCACGTCCTGCTGATTGTAGCGCAAGGACTCTGCGAACGGCTTACACAAGAAACGTACCTCGCACGTCCCCGTAACGGCGATTTGCTCGATAGAGATACCGCCGACGACCTTTGCGGAGTACGCCTTTTCGGGCTCGTCGTCAAATACGAGCAAGCCCTCGCCGGAGAGCCATTCCGCAACGGCGCGCGCTCGCGTTCTCACGCCCGCGTAATGGTAGCCCTCGCCGACGAAAGCGACCGTGCATACGATTTCGCGGTTTTCGTAACCGTCCTCTATGTCGTATGTGCCGCTCTTGCCGGGTATTGTGTATTGCGTTACCCGTTTCGCGGGGAGGAGTGTTCGGTCTGTGGATTTGAACACGACTCCCATATCCCCGCTATGCTTGTTGTCGAAAATAAAACCCATGCTCACGCCATAGATACCCCCTTGCTCCGCGATTTCGATTTCTGCATATTGTAGAGCTCGCGGGAAATCTTCTTTACGTCCGCCTCCTCACGGACGACGAGCTCCGCGATATGAAAATGATTTACGACGTTTGTATCTCCGCCGCCGGAGGTCGTCGCACCGCCGCCGCGCCCGGTCAAGTCCGCCGGAACGGATGCGGAGACGGCCTCGACGGTCGCCTTTGCGGAAAAGCCCGTTTCGATTTCCCCGATAGAGCTTTTGAGCTTGTCGTTTACCGCCGCGAGCCCGGAGTCTACCTCGGCGAGCATTTCCTCGCCCATAGCTCCATAGGCTTTTACGGCCTTGCTCTTGTTCTTCTCAATGCCGACGACCGCGCCCTCGACGTTCATTTCGGACACCCACGCCATTTTTGTGCTCGGAGAGTGGATGCCGAAAAAGTCCGTAATGCCGTCCCAAATGGAGGAAATCCACCCGGACACTTTATCCCATAGCCACCCGGCGAGCGACTGGATGCCTTGCCACAAGCCCCGGACGAGGTTTTTACCGACCTCCGCGACCTGCGACACGCCCTCGCCGAGCGCACTCACGATGCCGGTAATAATCTGCGGCATAGCGCGGACGATTTCGGCGATAATCTGCGGGAGGTTGGTAATGAGGGCAGTCAAGAGCTTTACGCCCGTCTCGATGATTTTCGGGATATTGTTCACGATGGCGTTAATTACCGCCGTGATAATTTGCGGGAGCGCCTGTACTATCGTCAAAATGATTTGCGGGAGGTTGGTAATAAGCGCCGTCAATAGCTTTACGCCCGCCTCTACGATTTCCGGCAAATGGTCGAGGAGCGTCGAGATAGTGCTCTCGATGATTTGCGGCAAAACCTCGCATATCGTCGTAATGATTTCCGGGAGGTTTTCCACAAGGGCGGTTAAAAGCTCGACTCCCGTCTCGATGATTTGCGGGATAGCGTCGAGGAGCGTCGTTACGAGGCTCTCGATAAGCTCCGGCAAAGCCTCGAGGAGTACCGGGATAGCCTCGAGAACGCCCTCCGCGAGCCCCTGCATGAGTTGGAGCGCCGCGTCGATAAGCAAGGGTATATTCTCGATAAGCGTCGATACAATGGTCGTCACCGTCTCCACCGCCGCCGGAATGAGCGTCGGTAGTGCCTCCGCGATACCTTGCACGAGCGTTGTAATGAACTGTGCCGCCGCCTCTACGACGAGCGGCAAAGCCTCGATAATGCCTTGTACGAGCGTTGTCACGAGCGAGGCCGCCGTGTTCATAAGCTCCGGGAGCACCGATGTAAACCCGCTCAAGAGCGCCTCAAAGAGCCCGACTCCCATTTCGAGGAGTTCCGGCAGGAGAGGCGCGATAGCGTCGAGGATGCCCTCTAATGCGTTCGGGACGGTTTTTGCGAGGTTTCTAACGACCGGCGTAATGTTCTTGACGACCGAATTAAAGGAGTTTACGACGTTATCGCATAGCTTGTCTATGTCTGCGTCTGCGTCGCCGAGGCCGGTAATCAGATTTTGAAACGAGGATTTCAGCATACCGATAGAGCCGGAGATAGTCGCCTCCGCCTCTTTCGCCGTCGTCCCCGTAATGTCCATTTCCGTCTGGATAACGTGAATAGCGTCGATAATGTCCGAGTAGCTCGAAATATCGTACTTTACGCCGGAGAGCTTCTCCGCGTCCTCGAGGAGCCTTTGCATTTCCTCTTTCGTACCGCCATACCCGAGCTTGAGGTTATCGAGCATTGTATAGTTCTGCTTTGCAAAGCCGGAGTATGCGTTCTGAATGGAGGCCATGTCCGAGCCCATTTTGTTGGCGTTATCGGACATATCCGTAATTGCCATGTTCGCATACTCGGCGGCTTTCTCCGTGTCTCCGCCGAGGGAGGAAATGAGGCTCGCAGAAAAGCCCGTCACGGTTTCCATGTACTCGTTAGCGGAAAGCCCGGCGGTCTTATATGCGTCGTTCGCATACTCCATTACCTTACCGGAGCTATCCTTAAAGAGCGTCTCAACGCCGCCGACTAACTGCTCATAATCGGCGTATGCGCTGATAACCTCTTTCCCGAGCTTTATTGCCGCCGCCGCGAGTGCCGCCGTTGCCGCCGCCGCCGCTGTTCCGAGTGCGGTCGCGGCAGTCTTTACCTTGTCGAACTTCTTCCCGGCCTCCTCGGAGTCCTCTCCGGCC
>OLVY01001012.1_pt1 | contig 18978 bp, 19 predicted proteins | sample 1674261 | NCBI WGS metagenome assembly OLVY01 (sample SAMEA103958155, study PRJEB25191) | human gut metagenome | biome: human-associated habitat [ENVO:00009003]; feature: intestine environment [ENVO:2100002]; material: feces | place: Germany | collected 2013/2015
AAATATCCTTTTGTTGTTCGCAGATGGCGATTGCAATAGTCGGAAGAAAAAATGGTATCATCACCAGACATAAAAAAAGAAATGTAAAGTTTTTCTTTTTCTTTATGGTTTTTCTTTTTCTTTATGTTCTGATGCAGATTTCTTTCTTGTTTTTGCGCAAGTAATAGTGGACTTGCGCAAAATAATTTTGATGAGAAGTTCGATTTAATCCCTTTTGCGGGTTGTTTTTAACGAGAATTGTTGATAATTTTGCGCAAACGATTGTGCCGGATGTCGGCGCATTTTGTCCAAGACCGATATATTATTAACACATCAAATCTGATACTATGTTTATTGCAAACAGTCAATTTTTGGCGGTCATCCTTTGTTTCATCACGATGCTCTGTTGGGGCTCGTGGGGAAACACACAGAAAATGGCCGCGAAGAGCTGGAGATATGAGCTCTTCTATTGGGATTACGTGATAGGAATGGTTCTGTTTTCCCTGATTCTTGCCTTCACGCTCGGCTCGTTCGGCTCGGAAGGACGTCATTTCATCGATGACCTCGCTCAGGCCGACATCAACAGCATCGCGTGGGTTCTTCTCGGTGCGGTTGTTTTCAATGTCTCCAACATCCTTCTTTCGGCATCGACTTCCAAGGCCGGAATGTCGGTGGCTTTCCCTCTCGGAGTGGGACTCGCTTTGGTTATCGGAGTTGTCAACAACCTTATTTTCCATCCGAAACCTTCGACAAACATACCGCTCCTGCTTGTCGGTGTCGCTCTCGTCGTTGTTGCAATCGTCTGCAACGGAGTCGCTTCAGGCAAGGTTGACAAATCTGAAAGGGACCCGAGGGAAAACCGTATGGGACTGATTTATGCGGTTCTTGCCGGCGTGATAATGTCCTTCTTCTCGGCTTTGGTCTATAACGGAATCGACATCAATAACATACACAACCCGGCTGCGGGAATGCTCACTCCATATTCCGGAACGGTGATTTTCGCCTTCGGAGTCCTCATCAGCAACTTCCTCTTCAATTGTGTGTTCACGCTTAATGACTCCTCGAAGCCTGGTGTGAGGTTCGCGGACTATTTCAAGGGTGATGCGAAGACCCATCTCGTCGGTATGCTCGGTGGTGCAATCTGGTGTCTCGGTACCGGTCTCAATTATGTGTCGGCAGGCACAGCCGGAGCAGCTGTCAGCTATGCCCTCGGTCAGGGAGCTCCGCTTATTGCCGCCATTTGGGGCGTGTTCATTTGGAAGGAGTTCAAGGGTGCTAAAAAGAGTGTGAACTGGCTTCTCGCCCTTATGTTCATCCTCTTCATCGCGGGTCTTGGTCTGATTATCGCTTCAGGTGACTAAAAGAATCCGTAGAAAACTCTAGCAGCCCGACTTTGAGCAATAAGCACAAAGCCGGGCTGTTGTTTTAAATCGAAGCAATCCGCATTCAGCAAGAGCACCTGGGTCTTGTAAGTTGTATTGGAGATGGAGTGCAAGGCGGGCGGAGAAGATAAAACCGCAGCAACCTAATGGTTGTGAGGATTTTATCAAGCCGCCCAACGCGGCAATCCGCTCCAAGACAACTTACAAGTTATCTCGTTCGATGTCCTTAAAGTACTTATAAGTATCCACCATCAAACAACCAGCCGCCAACTCGTCGCAGACGATAATTCCATGACGGTGATTCTGAAGAGCCGAAAGCGTGCAAGTATGCGAATAAGCACCCTCCACGGCCTGCTGAACGGCGCGTGCCTTCTTGTGGCCGAATGCAAGCACAAGCACCTCCTTGGAATCCATCACCGTTCCCACTCCTACAGTGAGGGCGAGGGCAGGGACCTTATTCATATCACCGTCAAAGAAACGGGCATTCACCACTCTTGTGTCGTATGTGAGTGTTTTGACACGGGTGCGGGAAACCAAAGATGAGAACGGCTCGTTGAATGCGAGGTGCCCGTCCTCACCGACACCGCCCATAAAGAGGTCGATTCCGCCGGCTGCCTTGATGCGCTCCTCGTAGGATGCGCACTCTGCCTCGAGATCTTCTGCGTTTCCGTTGAGGATGTTGATATTCTCCTTCGGAACATCCACATGGTCGAAGAAATTGTGTGCCATAAAGCTGTGGTAGCTCTCAGGGTGTGACTCCGGTAGGCCTACATACTCGTCCATGTTGAATGTAATCACATTCTTGAATGAAACTTCGCCCGCCTTGTAGAGACGGATGAGTTCATTGTAAGTTCCGAGCGGAGTCGAGCCTGTCGGCAGACCCAGAACGAATGGTTTGTCAGTCACAGCGGCTTTCGCCTTGATGCGTGAAACAATATACCGCGCAGCCCAAACCGAACCCTGCGCTCCCTCATTTTCAATAATAACTCTCATATTTTCAAAATTTTACTATTCAAATCAACAATTCAAATCGGAAAACCAATTTGTCAATTCACTCAACAATTCAAATCAGAATATTAATTTATCAATTCACTCAACAATTCGAATCAGAAAATTATCTGGGAGTTTTGGCCGCATAAGGAGATGGAGTGCAAGGCGCGCGGTGAAGATAAAACCGCAGCAACCTAATGGTTGTGAGGATTTTATCAAGCCACGCAACGAAGCAATCCGCTCCTTTGGCGGTCAAAACAACTTAACAAATACTTCAATAGCCTGATATTCCGCCATACCCATCTCGTCATAAAGACGAGCGGTGTTCTGAGTGCGCTCCTCAGCCCTCTGCCAGAACTCCCTGCTATCCTCGCCAGGGAACGGAACAATATCCTTCTGGCTGAGGTGCCTGTAGATTGCGTGACGTTTCATAATCAGCTCGTCCGGACTGAGCGGAACCGCCATATCCACACGGCCGAGCTCCCACTCCATCCAAGCGCCCCTATAGAGCCATACATGGCAGTGCTTAAGCCACTCCTCGCCTTCGCATTGACGCAGCGCCTCAAGAACAGCTTCTGTGCAAACCCTATGAGTTCCGTGCGGGTCAGCGAGGTCGCCTGCAACATAAATCTGGTCCGGCTGAATCTTGTGGAGGAGTTCGAGAATGATGTCTATATCCTTTTGAGTCCTCTCTCCCTTCTTGATGCCTCCTGTCTCATAGAACGGAAGGTTGAGGAAGTGAGCGTTTGTGTCGGCGTTAAGACCGAAAGAACGCACTGCTGCGCGTGCCTCGGAACGACGGATTGCGGCCTTGATGTTCAGAAGTTCGCGCGGTTCCGGCTCTCCGGGACGTTTCGTTGCGATGATTGCCTTCACCTTCTCGAAATCATCACCATAGCCAAGTTCGTGAATGGCATCCATGTGCTGGAGGACCACGTCGTCATGCACTGCAACGTTGCCTGAAGTCTCGTAAGCTACGTGGACATTATGTCCCTGCTGCACCAGACGGATGAATGTTCCTCCCATAGAGATGACGTCGTCGTCAGGGTGAGGGGAGAAAATGAGCACATTCTTCGGGAACGGTGTGGAAGGGACCGGCCTTGTGCTGTCGTCAGCGTTCGGTTTTCCGCCCGGCCATCCCGTAATCGTGTGCTGGAGGTCGTTGAACACGTCTATGTTAATCTTGTCGAATGGGCCCTTGAGCTCAAGAAGCTCTCCGAGTGAGTTGTCCAGATAGTCCTTGTGCGTGAGTTTGAGAATCGGCTTGTGAACTTGTCCGCAAAGCCATACTACAGCTTTTCTTATGAACTTCGGCGTCCATTCGCACGGACCGATGAGCCACGGTGCGACAAAGCGAGTGAGGTTTGCAGAGGAGTTCTCGTCCGTGTAGAATGTCACGTTATCGTGCTGCTGGAGAAGAGATGCCGGATATTCTGACGTCATTTCTCCCTCGACAACCTTCCGGACTGCCGTGGCCTTGTCCTCTCCCCAAGCCATGAGGACTATCTTCTTCGCGGAGAGCATCGTGCTGATACCCATCGTGATTGCCGTCTTCGGGGTTAGGTCCACGTTGCCCTTGAAGTTCTTGGCCTGTCGGTTGCGTGACCGATAGCCAAGAATGACGACCCTCGTGCGGCTCTTGTCGGACGAGCCGGCCTCGTTGAACCCGATTTGTCCGAGCTCTCCGATACCCATCACAAGAAGGTCGAGATTTCTCGCAAGTCTGTCATATTCCGCACAATACGCGCTGACTTCCGACCTGCTTGCGGTGCCGTCCGGGAAATGGACGTTCTTCTCCTGAAAATCCACAAGGTTGATGAGTTCCTCGTGGAGGCAGGTGTTGCGGCTGGTCTTTTCAATTCCGTTGCACGGATAGTATTCGTCTATGCTGAAAAGTTCCACGTCCTTGAATGAAACGAGCCCCTTTGCATACTTGTTCGCCAGAATCTGGTAGAGGGTCCTCGGTGACGATCCGGTGCTGAGACCGAGTCTGAGCTTTCCACCGTTAGCCTTTATCTCATCGACAATGAGGTCGGCTACTGCCTCGCTCGCGTCCGCCGGTTCGGAGAAAATCTCGGTAGGAATCTTTTCGTAGCTGTGAAGAATGTCATTAGGAATGCTGTCTGGAATCAGACCACCATCCTTTGGAAGAGAAAAATGTGGCATATCTAAACCTTTATGAAGTGAATTGCAAATTTACAAAATATTCGTTGAATATGCCTTTTTATTGAAATATTCTTACTTCTCGCTATATGACGAAAAATGCGTATCTTTGCGAGTTATATATATTATATATGAGCGAAAAACACACAGAAGAAAAAAATATAATCGAGGACATCGCGGGGAAGGAATATGAGCACGGGTTTGTGACGGATCTCGAGCAGGAGTTCATTCCCAAGGGTCTGAATGAGGAAATCATACGTCTCATCTCGGCGAAAAAGGAGGAACCTCAGTGGTTGCTGGATTTTCGTCTGGACGCTTTTCGTAAGTGGAAAGGGATGAAGGTCCCGACGTGGGGGCATCTGGACATCCCGGAGATTGATTTTCAAGACATTATATATTATGCTGCTCCTAAGAAGGACAGTGACCGCCCGAAAGAGATTGATCCCGAGCTTGAAAAGACTTTCGACAAATTGGGAATACCTCTTCACGAGCGCGAGACCCTCGCAGGTGTGGCTGTGGATGCCGTTTTCGATTCCGTTTCGGTGAAGACGACTTTCCGTGCCGCTCTCCAGGAAAAAGGAATCATCTTCTGCTCGTTCTCTGAGGCCGTGCGTGAACATCCGGACCTTGTTCGGAAATATCTAGCCACTGTAGTGCCTTCCGGAGACAACTTCTACGCTGCGCTCAATTCCGCAGTTTTCAGCGACGGGTCGTTCTGCTACATACCGAAAGGAGTCCGCTGTCCGATGGAACTCTCCAGCTACTTCCGCATCAACGCCAAGGGTACCGGACAGTTTGAGCGTACGCTCATCGTTGCCGACGAGGGCTCGTATGTGAGCTATATGGAAGGCTGTACCGCCCCGATGCGCGACGAGAATCAACTGCATGCGGCAGTCGTGGAGATTGTCGTCGAAAAGGACGCGGACGTGAAATATTCGACCGTCCAGAACTGGTATCCTGGCGACGCCGAGGGGCGTGGAGGAATCTTCAACTTCGTGACAAAGAGGGGGATATGCAAGGGAAGCGGAAGCCACCTGTCATGGACTCAGGTTGAGACCGGTTCCGCAATCACTTGGAAATATCCGTCCACGATTCTGAAGGGGGACAACTCATCGTCGGAGTTTTACTCAGTTGCCGTCACGAACAACTTTCAGCAGGCAGACACGGGGACCAAGATGATACACATCGGACGCAATACACGCAGCCGCATCGTCAGCAAGGGGATCTCCGCCGGGCATAGTCAGAACAGCTACCGGGGACTCGTCAAAATGCTTCCCGGGGCGGACAATGCGAGAAACTACTCCCAATGCGACAGCCTTCTCATCGGCTCACGCTGCGGGGCGCACACTTTCCCTGACATTCAGAACTCCAACCCGACGGCCGTTGTGGAGCACGAAGCGACGACTTCGAAAATCAGTGAGGACCAACTGTTCTACTGCAACCAGAGGGGTATAGGGCAGGAGGATGCCGTGGGACTTATAGTTAACGGATACGCGAAGGAAGTCCTCGCCAAACTTCCGATGGAGTTTGCCGTCGAGGCGCAAAAGCTTCTGTCAGTGTCACTTGAGGGCTCTGTAGGATGATGATGTTTTGATAAAATGGATTGGATAAATTATACTTTGTTTTCGATAGGCGGTGACCGTCCGGTGCTGCTGATTGACCTCATCACCTCGGTGTTGGGGCTGACCTGCGTGTTTCTTGCCGGCCGCAACAGCAAGTATAACTTCTGGGTGGGCTACCTCTACACGGCGGCCCTATTCCTCATGTTCTGGAACAAGCACTTGTACGCATCTCTGATTCTTCAGCCAATCTCGTTGGGTATCAACGTTCTGGGACATTGGCGCTGGACTCATCCGAAGGCCGGAGAGCAGTCATCCGAGGAGGCCGGTGAACTGAAAGTGTCCATGTTGACTTGGCCGCAGAGAATGGTTGCAGTAGTTTCGGTGTTCGTCCTCGCCGGAGTCTGGGGCTGGCTGATTCACAGGCTCGGCACAGTCTGGGCTCCGGGCAAGTTCCCTGCCGATCCGGTGCCTTACCTGGATGCCTGCGTAACCGTGCTTATACTTGTGGCACAGTTCCTCTCCGCGCTCAAGAAGTGGGATTGCTGGGTGGCGTGGCTGCTTGTGAATATAACCCAACTTGCGCTGCACATCTCTGTGGGACATGTGTTTATGCCGATAATCTGCGGACTCTACCTCATCAACGGCATAGCATCGCTGTTCTCGTGGATGAAACTATACAGGAAGAACGCCTGAAGAGTGTATGCACCGGAAGCCGCTGAATTTGTGAGCCTTTTGCGGGCCGAGTTTTGAATAAAATTAAACAATATATAAACAGATAGATATATGTCTGACATCATACTTAAAATAAAGGGTCTGAAAGCCGGAATCGAAGGAAAGGAAATCCTCAAGGGCATAGACCTCGAAATCAGAAAAGGGGAAATTCACGCCTTTATGGGGCCTAACGGCGCCGGAAAGAGCACTCTCAGTTCCGTGCTCGCCGGGAAACCGCAGTACACGGTCACCGAAGGCACAATCGAGTATATGGGAAAGGACCTTCTGTCCATGTCTCCGGAGGAACGTTCTTGGGCCGGCATTTTCATGTCCTTTCAGTACCCGGTCGAGATACCTGGAGTCAGCATTACTAATTTTATGAAAACCGCCGTCAATTCGCATCGCGAGGCCAAGGGGCTTGAGCCGATGAAGGCCGGTGAGTTTCTGAAGCTGCTCCGCGAAAAGATGGCTTTCGTGCAGATGAGGCCGGAGTTCGCGAAGAGGGAAGTGAATGTGGGATTTTCCGGAGGCGAGAAGAAGCGTAACGAGATTTTCCAGATGGCGATGCTCGATCCTGTACTCTCAATTCTTGACGAAACCGACAGCGGGCTGGACGTGGATGCGCTCAGAATCGTCGCAAACGGAGTGAATGCGCTCCACACTCCGGAGAAAGCCTCAATCGTGATCACTCACTATCAGAGACTTCTGGAGTACATAGTCCCTGATGTCGTGCATGTCCTGAAGGATGGCCGCATCGTCAAGACGGCCGGGAAGGAGCTTGTCGATTTCATTGAGGAGAATGGTTATGACAAACTTTAGGACATATTTTGTTGGACGCGACGTCGTTCCTGAGACGATAGTCCTTGGGCGCGATGAGGAGCTTTCCGTCCTGCTTATCGCTCTTCCAGGGGTCAGTGCGGACATTTCGCTGAAAGTTGACCTGAACGGCGAAGGTGCACGGTTTGCCCTTAACGGTGTCGGAATATCCACGGCCGATGAGAAAATCCGTGTGCATGTCGAACTTAGACACAATGTGCCGGGATGCTCTTCGTCGCAGCTTTTCAAGAATCTTGTGGGCGGCATGGCTCGGGTCGATTTCTACGGCCGCATCATCGTGGCTCAGGACGCGCAGAAAACTGAAGCCTACCAGGCAAATCACAATCTGCTTCTTTCCGAGACGGCCCGCGTGAATACCAAACCGCAGCTTGAAATCTACGCAGACGACGTGAAATGCTCCCACGGAGCCACAATCGGCAAACTCAACGAGGACGAGCAGTTCTATATGCGCTCGCGGGGCATCTCCCTTGCGGAGGCAAGGTTCCTCCAGATGATTTCGTTTGTGTCACCGGTATTTGAACTTGTCCCGGAAGAAACGGAGCGCGAAAGACTCAGGAACGAAGTCGAGGCTGAACTCCGGACGATACGTCTTTAGAAGCTGCATCTTGTGTTGATTTTGCAGAAACCTGAACGCAGATATGATAACTTACCCCAATGTCAAGGTCAATCTCGGCCTGAACGTGCTTCGCAGACGTCCTGACGGCTACCACGACATCGAGACCCTCTTCGTCCCCTATTTCGGGATGACGGACGTTCTGGAAATTGTTCCGGCAGACGAGTTCTCTATTCGCATCACCTCCTCCAAGCCCGGTATTCCGGACTGGGACCCGATGTCGGATCTTTGTGCAAAAGCATGGAGGCTGATGAATGAGCGGTTCGGGGTCGGGCCGGTTGCTGTTTTACTCGAAAAACGCAATCCTGTAGGAGGCGGGCTCGGCGGCGGCTCATCTGACGGTGCATTTACGCTTAAGATGCTGAACGAGATTTTTTCGCTCGGCCTCGCGGTGACAGAACTTGCCTCCCTTGCCGCAGAACTCGGAAGCGACTGCCCGTTTTTCATATATAACAGACCCATGATAGGCGAGGGCAGGGGCGAGATACTCTCTGAATTTGACTTGCCTGACATTGATTTGGGCGCTGAGACAAGTTACGGACGTTCAAATCTTTGTTCCAATTCAGATTCTGTCTCCCAAGCACGTGCGGCGAAGGAGCTAACTGATGGCGTCGGCAACGGATACCGTCTCGGAGTTATTGCGCTCGACTCCAGTTTGAAAGTTTCTACGGCCCAGGCCTACCGCAGCATAATTCCATCCATTCCCGAGATTAGCCTGCGTGACGCCCTTTCCCATGACATAACGCAGTGGCACGGCCTCTTGAAAAACGACTTTGAACCGGTAATTTCCGCTGCCCATCCTCTTGTTCGGGAGACCATTGAGGCTTGCTATGCCCGAGGATGTGTCTATGCGGCGATGTCCGGGAGCGGCCCGTCAGTTTATTATATAGATAAAAAAAGATAAAAATCTGGCTTTAGGACGCTTCTGCGCGTGTTTTCTTTCATAATCTATAAAAAGAGAAAAAATCTATAAAAAGAGAAATTGGTGGCGAAACGCTCTTATGTGACGTCACTTTTTTGCCGTTTACGCTCCTTTGCAGTTTCTTTGCAGGCGTCGGATTATTGTGCTCCGACGTTACAGAAATCGTTGTGTATGCGTAAACTTATCTTTTTACTGCCCACTGCGGCTGTGCTGACTTGCTGCGGCCTAAAGGAACTTGGAGAAATTGTGCCGGAGCCTGGCATCCCGGACTACATCGATCCTCCGCTTCCGAAAACTGAACTTGTGGTTACGGGACTTGAATATCCCGAGGGCTATGACTGGAATCGTCCCGAAACGGCGACCGGTGCTCCGGACATCGTGATGTATCGCGGAGATAAACTTGTTCTGCGGATTCCGACAGGTGAGGAACATGCCGTCTCTGAAGATCTTGACATGCACCGCTATATTGGAGGGCATGTATACACGGACTATTCTACTGATACTCACACCATTATCTCGCGGGACGGGGTGGAACTCTTTCGTTATGCAGGACGAGAACGCATCGTTTTGTTGGCTGAACGGGATGGGCGTGTGCTGACACTCGGGGAGGCGCGTGACGGACGCGGCTTTTCTTCCCGTGTCGACGGTGTTCCTGTGTTCATCGGCTTTGACGGCAGTGTGTTTCAGAATGCCGGGGTTTCTCCGAAGGGTGAGGTCCGCTTTTTCTACCGGCTGCCCGTGAATTCCACTTCCGGAGTTACATATCTTTACTATGCTGTCACCGGTTCGGACTGCGTGATGATAGAGCTGCCCTCGGACATTGTTGAGGCATATGGGTTCGCTTTCCCGGAGACTCCGTCTTCTTCTGCTGCAGAAGAGACCGATGCTGCGGGCGGCATAAAGGTGCTGTGCCGCCGCTCCGTACAGGACGTCCAAGACGCGACGCAGATGGAGATATTCGATGTCGATGCAGGCGAGGGTAAGCCTGTACGTGCTTCAGGGTTCTTCAGTTCTGTCAGAGCCGGGACAGTCCTTTCTGACGCTGCGCCTCTTCTTGCAGTTTTTTCAGTGTCGTCGCTGTTTTCGTCCCGCACAGCCGTATATTCCGGAGCGCGATGCTGGCAGGAATGGAGCCGCAGCGACATTCCGACCGGATTCCGCCATCTGGGGGATTCCGTTGCTGGAATACGCAAGTCTCTATATGGAAGCGGAGTTGATATTCTCTGCAATGGTTATGTGCGTGACACTCTTCCGAAAGGCTACACCACAATGACCGGTGCCGCGCTATGCTGTACCAGCCGTGGAATAAAGGTCGGGATGACTTCGACAAGCGGCGGGCGTGCCATACTCTGGAATGAAGGTAAGGTGGACAGCCTGATGTTCAGGGGAATAGTCACGTCTGTCACAGAGGAGCCTGTCGTCTTGGAGGGCGAATGATGCGGCCTTTGGAAGCAGCCGTTGTTTATGTGGACGCAGGTGAAATAGTCTCGTGGGCTTAATCGGCCCAGGAGAGTGTCCTGGACTGGTCCGGGTTTACGGCTATGTGGACGCGGAGAGTCTCCTCCGGCAGCAGATCTTCGATGTTCTCCGGCCATTCCATCAGACAGAGGCAGCCGCTGTAGAGATAGTCGTCAAGTCCTATGTCTATGGCCTCGGAGTTCTTGGTGATGCGGTAGAAGTCAAAGTGGTAGATTGGCTCACCATCGGCGGAAACATATTCGTTTATTATGGTGAACGTCGGGGAGCATACCGGGTCGGTCACGCCGAGACGCTTGCATAGTGCCGTCGTGAAAGTGGTCTTGCCTGCGCCCATAGGGGCGTAGAAGGCTATGAGCCTGTGCTCTCCAATCTGTTCGAGGAATTCCCCGGCGGCCCTGTCGAGGTCGTCAGTGTTCCGTATTGTGACAGTGTGTTCCATATCCGCTGCAATTTCCGTTTATGTTTTGTGCGGTTTTCATGCGGGCTTTGACAAACGTTCCACGGTTGAATGTGCCCGCAAGGTTTCGCTATCAAAAAAGGAGGCGATTCATCATCGTCTCCTCTTCCTTTGTCGGGGTACTGTGACTCGAACACAGGACCCTCTGGTCCCAAACCAGATGCGCTAGCCAACTGCGCCACACCCCGAATTCCCTCATTTGGGACTGCAAAGATAAGCCACTTTTTGAAAATGACCAAAAATTTTTGATTTTTTTGATATTTTTCTCGGTTTGGACGGACTTTTCTTGCTACCTTTGAATGGAAATGCGCACCTTCTCCGGTCGAAGGGCATAGTTTTTTACAATATGATTACGGCCAAAGACATAACAAAGAGTTTTGGAGACCTTCGGGTTCTCAAAGGAATAAGCCTTGAAATCGGGAAAGGGGAAGTTGTCTCCATCGTCGGTGCCTCTGGTGCCGGCAAATCCACTCTTCTCCAGATTCTCGGTACGCTTTCGCAGCCCGACGGCGGAAGTTTGGCAATTGACGGATACGATGTGCTGTCCATGCGTGGCGACAGGATTTCAGAGTTTCGGAACAGGAAAATCGGGTTCGTCTTTCAGTCGCACCACCTGCTGCCGGAGTTTACGGCGCTTGAGAATGTCATGATTCCGGAATTTATTGCCGGAAGCGGCCGCAGGACTGCCGAGGCGCGGGCCCGGGAACTGCTGTCGGAAGTGGGACTCGAAGACAGGATCGGCCACAAGCCGTCGGAACTTTCCGGAGGCGAGGCACAGCGGGTTGCGATTGCCAGGGCTCTGGTCAACGGCCCGGCCGTGCTCTTTGCCGACGAGCCTTCAGGAAACCTCGACTCCGTGACCAAGCAGGAAATCCATAGGCTATTTTTCGAAATGAGGGAGCGTCACGGGCAGACCATTGTCATAGTCACCCACGACAACGCTCTCGCGGACGAATGCGACAGGAAATTCACCATGCAGGACGGTATGATTCTCAAAGTTGAGTAGCAAAGTGTTTTCTTCCCGCTCCGCGCCCGGACAAGAGTACTCCATAGGCGTCGGACAAAAACAATGACGGAATGGGAGTTTTCAAGTTCAGAAAGTTTGACGTGCGGAACGAGAAGTCCGCGATGAAGGTCAACACGGACGGAGTGCTGCTCGGTGCGCTGATGACCATCACAGGTAACGAACGCCACCTTCTGGACATCGGCACCGGCACCGGTACTATTGCCCTGATGGCCGCCCAGAGGCTATCTGAGATGCCCCCGAGACCACAGGCACTGTTTGATGAGCAGCAGTCAGAACTATCGAAGGCAGAACCACAGCAGGAGAGCAAAGGTTTTCTGATAGATGCCATTGACATCGACGAGGCATCTGCCGAGGAGGCAGGTGAGAACTTCCGAGACTCCCTTTGGGCCAGAAATCTGCATGTGCATCATTGTCCTCTTTCTGAGTTCTCTTCTGAAGCGTCCTTCGATCTGGTTTTTTCAAATCCTCCGTTCTTTACGGAAACTCTCCATTCTCCGTCCGAGCGCAAGGCTCGGGCCCGTCACGCGGATGCCCTTCCACTGGAAGAAATAATGGTTTTCGCCGCTCTTAACCTCACGGACGGAGGTCGCCTGAGCCTTGTTCTTCCGTCTGACCGCGAAAAGGAAGCCTCGGAGCTCGCGGCACGGCACGGCCTTCGTCTTCTCCGCCTCGTGGATATACACGGCTCGGACCGAAAGCCTGCATATAGGGTTATAATGGAATTCTCCCGCAACGTCGGGCAGAAAACCGCCGCGTCACGGGAGAAAGTTACAATAAATATGAATGGAAAGTATTCAGAACAATATCTAAATATCGTTTCTGATTTTCTGCTTATCTCATCCCGCCTCGTGGACCCATCCCGCCTCGTGGACTCATCCCGTCAGGTGGAGGCATTCCCGGCCCGCCCCTGCGCTCACCGTTGAGCCTGTGAATCTGTTCCCTGCGAAAGTCTTCCTCAGCGACAATGAGCCTTGCAATCTGTTCGTCCGTGAGTACTTCGGAAAACTTCTCATAATCAGACATTTCCCAAGCATCCAGATTAGCTCGCGCTTCGAGGTACTTCTTCAAGAGAGTTTGGACGTTTTTCTTTGACTTGAGTGCCTTTTTTAGTGACCTCAGAGCTTCTTGACGCTCGTGGAAAAGTCTGCCTTTCTGCTCCTCGTATTCATTATAGACCTTCAGAAATGCTTCCGACTCGTCCTTTTGCAGGCCCATCCGTTTAGTGATGAACTCGACCTTTTCGGCCTGGACCTTTTTCCAGAATTCCGGATCCTTCCTTTCGCCTTTTGGCTGGGCTCCCAGGCTGAAAGCCGCCGGGAGCATTGCCAGCACTAACAAACAAACCTTATAAACACTTTTCATTTTTTTAGTTTCTTTTTGGTCCATATTTATCTTCTCATGTCCAGTACACTCCTTCATTTTGCGCATCTTCAGTTGTTGCTGACGATGGAATTGATATCTTCAACCGAAGCTCCTGTATATATCAGATACTCAATGATTTCATCGCTACTGAGAGGTGTTGCGGCGTTGTCCGAGTAGAGATAGTGTTCCGATGCCGTCCGCCTGCCGTCAAAAAGCAACATTCCGAAAAAAACGAGAGCGATGGAGGCCGCCACCGAGAAAACCGGCACCAAAATCCGGCGAATCTTCCTGCTGCGGGTCTCCTGGATTTCAGGCACGCGCAAGGCCCGCTCCCTCATCGCTTCGAAATATCCATCTGGGACGACGAAAGGATTGCCCTTCAATTTTGTCTTGTCTTTCAAGATGTCCATATCACCATTCTGTTTCATAACACGTTTCTTTAGACAATTATCTTCTTCAATAGTTTAGCGTTCCTGTTCCATATTCCCGGAGTTGTGCGTCAGTTCATCACGTATCTTATTGTACGCTATGTGATAAGATGCCTTTAACGCCCCCTCCGACGTCCCGAGAATCTTCGACATTTCCTTGTATTCCACTTCGTCGAAATATCTCATCTCAAACACAAGTCTCTGCTTGCACGGAAGTTTCGCAATCGCGCGATAAAGCGCGGCCTGTGCCTTGTCACCGTTGAAATATGCGTTGCCTTCGATATTCCTGACGGCCGAAGATTCAAAGCCGGCGGACGAAAAACGCGAAAGAATATCCCGTTTTCTCAGAAAATTCAGGCTTTCATTTACTGTTATTCGGTATATCCAAGTATATACTTCCGAATCATAACGAAACTTCGAGAGATTCCTCCAAATCTTAATATAGCAGTTCTGGAGCACATCATCCGCATCGTCATGTGAAAACACGATCCGCCGTATCTGCCAATACATCCGCTCACCGTAAAGCGCGACGATGCCGTCAAACGCCCCACGATAATCCTTCGCCCCGAGCCTTTCGGATATATGTTTTTCAGTAACGTTCATATTCTTAAGCAAACATTCTTTAGACACGGATATATGCCTGAGGTTTAGAATTGACGCTCCAAACATCGACGACGGATCAAAAATACGGAATTTTGTGATTATCTTTGCAGATTGTACGTCACGAAATAAGGAAATATGGAATATATACGTAACTTCTGCATAATCGCACACATCGACCACGGAAAGAGCACGCTCGCCGACAGGATGCTTGAAATCACGGATACTCTGAACGCGAGGGAAATGGAGAATCAGGTGCTGGATTCGATGGACCTTGAAAGGGAAAAGGGCATTACCATCAAGAGCCACCCGATTCAGATGCAATACAAGTACAAAGGCGATACCTACACCCTCAATCTCATCGACACTCCGGGGCACGTGGACTTTTCTTACGAGGTGTCACGGGCAATCGCTTCTTGTGAGGGAGCGCTGCTTGTCGTCGATGCAACGCAGGGCATTCAGGCACAGACGATTTCAAATCTCTATCTTGCTGTGGAACACGGACTTGAGATTATTCCCGTGCTGAACAAGATTGATATGGACTCGGCTATGATCGATGTCGTGTCTGACCAGATTGTCGATATGATAGGCTGCTCCCATGATGAAATTCTGCTGGCTTCCGGGAAGACTGGCCAGGGAGTAAAAGAGGTTTTGGACGCGATTGTGGAGAGGGTTCCTGCTCCGAAGGGCGATCCTAATGCACCGCTTCAGGCTCTGATTTTCGACTCCGTGTTCAACTCGTTCAGGGGCATCATAGCCTATTTCAAGGTGGTCAACGGGACCATCCGAACGGGTGACAAAGTCAAGTTCTTCAACACAGGCAAGGAATATGTCGCCGATGAGGTGGGGGCGCTGAAGATGAAGCTCTGCCCCCGCGACGAGATTGCCTGCGGCAGTGTGGGATATATAATTTCCGGAATAAAGACGGCCAGCGAGGTGAAGGTGGGAGATACCATAACGACCGTTGCGAATCCGTGCCATGAGGCGATTGCCGGATTTGAGGAGGTGAAGCCGATGCTTTTTGCCGGAATGTACCCGGTGGAGACGGATCAGTACGAGGAGCTGCGCGCAGACCTTGAGAAGTTCCAGCTTAACGATGCCTCGTTTGTGTTCGAGCCGGAGTCTTCGCTCGCGCTCGGTTTCGGTTTCCGCTGCGGATTTCTCGGACTTCTCCATTTGGAAATCGTGCAGGAGAGGCTCTTCAGAGAGTTCGGTATGGATGTCATCACGACTGTGCCGAACGTCTCCTACAAGGTCTACACAACCCAAGGCGAGTGCATCGATGTCCACAACCCTTCCGGTCTTCCGCCGGCAACACTGATTGACCACATTGAGGAGCCATACATCCGCGCCCAGGTCATTTCCAAGGCCGATTTCTATGGTCCGATTATGAAACTCTGTCTCGACAAACGTGGAACTCTCATCGGTCAGCACTACATCACGTCCGACCGTCTCGAACTCACCTACGAGATGCCGCTTTCAGAAATCGTTTTCGACTTCTACGACAAACTCAAGTCAATATCAAAGGGTTACGCCTCTTTCGACTATCACATAGTGGGCTTTAAGGACGCCAAACTCGTCAAACTCGACATTCTCCTCAACGGCGAGCCTGCCGATGCCCTCTCGTCCCTTATTCACGTCGATCACGCCTACGACTTCGGACGCAAGATCTGCGAGAAACTCAAGGAACTCATCCCGCGCCAGCAGTTCGACATCGCCATCCAGGCCGCTATAGGTGCCAAGATCATCGCCCGCGAGACCGTCAAGGCCGTCCGCAAGGACGTGACAGCCAAGTGTTACGGCGGTGACATCACTCGAAAGAGAAAGCTGCTCGAAAAGCAGAAGCAGGGCAAGAAGAGAATGCGCCAAATCGGCACAGTCGAAGTGCCTCAGTCCGCCTTTATGGCCGTGCTGAAACTGGATTAAGCTGAAACTCTCCAACTTCAGCATCTCAGGTGCTTATACAAAAGGGACTTTTTAGTCGGCCCCAGCAGACATCGTCTGCGTGGGTTAGAAAGACTAAGAAGGGGGAGACCAAAATTTTTTGGTCACCCCCCTTCTTTGATTATCTGCTGTGAGTAAAAATCGTATGAATGGTGCGATTGCAAGGCGCCGGTGCGAATATAACCGGAGCAACCTTGTGGTTGTGAGGATTATATTTGCGAGTGCAACGAAGCAAGCGTGCCGTTCAGGCGGTTTTTACAAGTTTGCGTTGTCCTTCTTCCAATCCGCAACCGGCGGAACAATCCCGAGTTCAACAATCTCGTCGCGCATTTTGCAGAGGTGCTCGTAGGAAGCGTCAAGTGCCGCCATTTCCTCAGGAGTACCCTTAGGCATCGTGAAGTGGCATCCTGTGGCGTCAATTGTAGTCGGCATTGCCATCATAACGTTCTTGAACTTATCTGTGTTCACATAAGTTCCGGCAGGAAGAGTGAACGGAGTGCCGCCCATTGCAGCCTCAATCATCTTGACGGCGTTGTAGGCAGGACTCTGGAATGAAGAGCGTCCGCGGAGCTTGATGATTGCGGAACCTCCCTGGATTGTCTCCTGCTTGATTTCGGCCATCCTTTCGGCAGAAAGGCCCATTTCTGAAAGCGGCTTGCCTGCAACCTTCACCTGAGATGCGAAGACTGCCATCTGCTCGCCGTGACCACCGTAGGTGTGTGCGCCTGTAACTGCGCTCTGCGGAACGCCGAACTCCTTTGCGAGGTTGCTCTGGAGACGGGTTGAGTCGAGGGCTGCGAGGGAAGTGAGCTGCTCCGGTTTCAGGCCTGAGTGGATGAGGGCTGTGAGAGCCGTCACGTCAGCCGGGTTAAAGATGACAACCACATGCTTCACGTCCGGGCAGTACTTCTTGATGTAGTCTCCGAACTGTGCGGCAATCTGGCAGTTTCCCTTGAGAAGGTCCTCGCGGGTCATGCCCTCCTTACGAGGTGCTCCGCCTGATGAGATGATGTACTTAGCGTCCTTGAATGCAACCTCAGGATCGACTGTCCAGGTGATGTTTGCGTCTTCGAATCCGCAGTGGTACATTTCCTCTGCCACGCCGTGAACGCCCGGCTCGAAGATGTCATAGAGGCAGATGTTCGGGGTGAGGCCGAGCATGAGAGCTGTCTGTGCCATGTTTGAACCGATCATTCCGCCGGCACCCACGATTGTAAGTTTCTCGTTTGTCAAATACTTCATGATACTACTATTTTATATTATTTATATTTAATATATTTCGCAAGTGTTCTAACGTCTTGCTAAACTTATCTCATTTATCAAACTGTTACGAACAATGAAAACATCGGGTAGTTTTCCGGGCGAAACCGGATGCCCTTGTAAGCAAAAGCAGTTCCAACTCCCTGAAATTCGGGCGCAAATTTAGTAAATAATTAAAAAATAACTATCTTTGCAGACGTAATTGTTAATTATTGCAGAAACGTGGAACCTCCCAGTCCAATATCAGGCACTCAGAGCATAGCGGCGGACAGTCTTTCTGACGACCCGCTGTCGACCACCCATTATATCGTGACATCGGGCACATCCTCTTTAACAGGGGGTGCGGTTTTTCGTGTCCTGCAATATGACATTTTGTGAAACCAGCTTTTAAAGCTATATGGCACTATATCTTAAAAAGGAACTTGAAAACGGAGCCGAACTTGCTGTTTGGCAAATTACAGAAACTGAAGATGAACTCAAAACCTTGAGTTCTGTCCCCACCGACGAGATGGAGGAGATAAACCTTTATGGAAACGAGTCACAGAGAAAGCAGCGCCTCGCCGTGAGGGCTCTCATCAACGAACTCTTCGACGAGAAGATGTATCTCGACCACCACGACAATGGCAAGCCATACCTTGAAAACTGTGCCACGAACATAAGCATCACTCACACGGACAAATATGTAGCCGTCATCATCCACGATGAGGACGACCTTGGCATTGATATCGAATCCCTTGACCGCGACTTCTCTTCCGTTGAAAAAAAGGCGCTGTCGGAAGATGAGATTGATGACCTCGATGATGACGACAGAAAAAAGAAGAACGAGCAGCTCGCGATTTATTGGTGCGCGAAGGAGGCCATCTTCAAGAGAATGTCACAGAACAGGGTCGACTTCGCCGAACAGATTGAGGTTGAGAAGTTCAATCCTAAGGGTGAAGGGGAATTGGAGGCTACATTCATCCATAAGGACGGGCATGAGGAGGAGTTTGATTTGGAGTATATTGTATTTGACCGTCACGTCCTCGTCTGGCTGGTAGGTTAAAGAGACGGCGGTCTGCTTCGTTGGACGTCTTGATGAAATCCTCCCTTCTTATTGACCCCTCCAAAATGGAGATCGAAACCACGAAAGGCGGCACGCTCAAGAAGGAAATGGTTGAGAAGCTCACCGATAAATACGACTACTTCCGGTAGTCCACGGAAATTGTTAAGAAACATGAAAAAAATAAACTGCGTCAGATTTGTCAATTATTTTCGAGTATAGA
>OLVY01001018.1_pt1 | contig 18846 bp, 11 predicted proteins | sample 1674261 | NCBI WGS metagenome assembly OLVY01 (sample SAMEA103958155, study PRJEB25191) | human gut metagenome | biome: human-associated habitat [ENVO:00009003]; feature: intestine environment [ENVO:2100002]; material: feces | place: Germany | collected 2013/2015
TTGTCGGGAATAGGAGCGAGCAAGACACACCGACCAAATGCAGACGACAATGATAATACTGATTGACAACGGCCACGGAGTGGAAACTCCCGGAAAACGCAGCCCCGACGGGCGACTACGCGAGTACGCCTGGGCGCGCGAGATTGCCCGGCGCATAGCAATAGCGCTGCAGCGCGAGGGTATAGACGCACGGCTGCTTGTGCCTGAGACGACTGATATTCCGCTGAGCGTGCGCACGCGCCGTGTCAACGAGGTCTGCAAGGCCGAGGGTGCACGCAATGTCTGCCTCGTGAGCATCCATAACAACGCCGCCGGGGCTGACGGGCGCTGGCACGATGCACGCGGTTTTGCCGTATATGTAAGCAATAACGCAGGACAGGGCAGCCGACGCCTTGCCGCCGAGTTTTACGCCGGAGCTAAGGCACGCGGCTTGACGGGCAACCGTGCAACGCCCCCGCAGGGCTTTTGGCAGGCGAGCCTGGCCATGTGCCGCGACACCAAATGCACAGCGGTGCTGACTGAGAACCTCTTTCAAGACAACCGCGAAGACGTGGCATTTCTGCTGAGCAACGAGGGCAAGACCACGATTGTAGACCTGCACGTAAATGCAATTTTGAACTACATAGCAACATGCGAACAGCGATAATCATATACATGAGTGCGGTACTGATGTGCGCTTGCCGCAGCCATAAGGAGAGCGACCTCCGTGTGGCCGAGATGCAGCAGACGCAGACAGCCGAGACGGTGCAGAAGCGCACGGACAGCCGATCCGAAACGCAGACCGAACAGACAGAGGCAGCCGACAGTATTGCCTGGACGGTGACAGCCGACAGCGTTGTGCAGACCGCCGTCGACGGCACGCGCGAGGTGTTGCATCGCGTTCGATGGACGCGCACAGCTTACAAGCCGACCGCGACCGCCAAGGCGACAGCAACCGCGCAGCGCACCGACACGACATCCGCTGTGACGCAAGAGCAGGCGCAGCGGCAGACAACCGCGCAGAGCCACAGCGAGAGCAGCCGAGGCGGCCGTCCGTGGTGGCTGTTGGTGGTGGCATTGGCAATTACGACGGTCGTCGCGGTAATTCTTGTAAGACGTAAGATATTAGCATAACTGGATATACATATATAACCATGGCTGCGGCAGACTTGCGAAAGCCTGTCGCAGTGTCTTTTGTTCAAAAATTTTCCGTACATAAATTTGACCAAAATAACAGACGTAAAAATGGCATATAAGGAAATTGCAGAGGTGGTTCTCAAGTGCAACAGCGAGGACTACAAACGAACATACGAGGACAACATAGCGAAAGCCAAGGCTTTGCGCAAGGCCTTAGCTGATGCATATTCGGCCGGGGACGCACGCAAAGTTATTGAAGTCAATAAGGAATTGCAGAAGACCAACGCCACCATACAGCGGATGCGCACAAATGCTTCGAATGTCGAGGCTGCAATGCGCAACCTCGACAAAGCAACACCTAAGGAGTTGCATCGAGCACTCAAGGCAATCAACGCCGAATTGTCATCCGGTCGTGTGGAACGAGGATCCAAAGATTGGGATGCATATATTGACAAACTTAAAGCTGTCAAGCGGCAACTTTCAGAAGTCAATGCCGAGATGTCTATCGATACACGGTCGCCACTCGAAAAGCTCAAGGACGGCATCAACGACTGGGGAGCCTCTGCCGCAACCGCCGTTGCCGCATTCGGTGGCGTGGTCGTTTCCGGTAAGGCTGCAGTACAAGCGTATGCAGACATGGAGGCAGAAATGGCCAACGTACGCAAGTACACCGGCATGACAGCCGAGCAGGTAGAAAATCTCAATGAGGCATTCAAACAGATGGACACGCGCACATCGCGCGAGGGACTCAATAAACTCGCACAAGAGGCAGGTCGCCTGGGCAAAACATCCATAGATGACGTTCTTGGGTTTGTCAAAGCAGCAGACCAAATCAATGTCGCGCTGGACGAACTTGGCGAAGGGGCAACCCTAACGCTCTCCAAACTCACCGGAATATTCGGGCTGGAAGGACAATACGGCACCGAACAGTCTCTACTCAAAGTAGGATCTGTCGTCAACGAACTATCCCAAAACTGCGCGGCCTCAGCACCATACCTCACCGAGTTTGCGAGCCGTATGGCCGGAGTCGGAGCGCAAGCTGGTCTATCGGTGCAGCAGATAATGGCCTTCGGCGCAGTGCTGGACTCCACAAACCAGAATGTCGAGGCCTCGGCGACAGCTTTGTCTCAAGTGATTGTGCGCATATACCAAGACCCGGCCAAGTATGCCAAGATAGCCGGACTCGACATACAAAACTTTACCTCATTAGTAAAAACCGATATAAATTCGGCGTTAATGGAACTTCTGTCGGCGTTGAATCAAGTCGGAGGTATGGATGCGCTGTCGCCTATGTTCAAGGATATGGGAGAAAATGGTGCAAGAGCGATTGCAACGCTTAGCACTCTCGCCGAACACATAGAAGATGTAAAGCAACAGCAAGTGGCTGCCAACACCGCATTCGCGGAAGGCTCCTCCGTGACCAAAGAATTTGACGTCCAAAATAACACTGTTCAAGCACGGCTTGATAAACTAAAAAAGAGTTTTACCGAGATGGCCGTATCACTTGGCGAGAAGCTGTTGCCCGTGATGCAGTATGCTATCTCCGGGACATCGCTTTTGATGCACGCATTATCGTCTGTCGTCGGGTTCATCGTCAAAAATAGAACGGCGGTCATATCGCTTGTCGCAGCAATCACAGTGGCCGTCCTCGCGAACAAGTCTTATGTGATTTGGGCAAAGCTCTGCGCTGCCGCCGAAGTCGCGCACACCATCGCCATCAAAGCCAAACAGATAGTAGTGACTGCGTTGACCAACCTGATGACCGGGCTACGCCTGGCATACTATGCGATGACTTTGCAAGTTGGCAAGCTCACTGTCGCGTGGAAGGCGCTGGATAAGGCCACAAAAGCCAATGTCTTCGGTGCTATCGCGAGCGCGGCGATAATGCTGTACGGTGTGATAAAGAATCTCATATCAGGCACTGACGAGTATACTCAAAAGATGGACAAAGCTATGGCCTCCGCCAATGGCCTTTCCGCCGAGTCTATCAAGGAGGAGAAAGAGCTGTCCAAACTATTCTCAACGCTCAAAGGCACGACAGCCGGTACTGATGCCTACGAAAAAGCCAAAGCCGCGATCATTTCGCAGTATGGCCAATACCTGCAAGGTCTCGTCAACGAAAAAGGCGAAATCATCGACCTCGAAGCAGCATACAAACGCCTTACCATAGCCATCCGAGCCAATGCTAAAGCCAAAGGCATTGCCACCGCTCGCGAAAATATTGAAACGACCTACAACGAAGAGGTTACTAAAGACCTGGAGGAGCTTAGAAAATCTCTGACGGCAGCCGGTGCGACAAAATCACAAATCGAGAAGGTGATGACTGCGGTGCAAGACCAAATAACCACCAATCGGCCTATCGGAAAGGAGATTCAAGGTCTGCTTGACCGGCTGTATGAACAAAACGTACAATCTTCGAATCAGGCAGTAGGGCTAATAGCTATAAGTCCGGCAGCAGGATTAGTTTCCTCCTACAATGCCGGCAAGGCACAGCAGGAAAGTCCTCTCGGCATATTCAACAGAATCACAAAACGACAAGGAGACTACTTGTCTCGAATGGTCTCGCTTGACCAAATGGAGGGCATTGCACGCCCGGCCAAAAATGCGTCAGACGAGGATCTCGCGACAGTAATCAAGATGCTCGAAGGCGCATTGAAGAGAGGTGAATATATGAGTACTGTCGCCGTTATAGCTCCGAATGGGTCAACGACTCTTGACATCAAAACCCGAGCCGAAATCCAAGACCTGCTTGACCAGTACCGCATTGAGCAGGGTAATCGAGTACCTTCGGGCAATAGTACGCAGAATCCGTCTCCAACGATTGAGTCGACACGAACCGTGCCGACCAGCGATGGTGTAAAAGGTGCAAACAAGGAGGACACCCAGCGTGAGCGTCAAAAGCAGATGCAAGCCGAAATAGATGCGGTCAAGGCGCAGAATGACGCGATAGCATTGGCTAACCTGACCGCCTATGCGACCGGACAAAAGGACTTCGAGCAATACTTATACACCAAAAGAAACCTGGAGGAACAGGCTCGTGAAGCTCAAATCAAGATATACGAGGAATGGGGAGAAACAGACAACGCCAAATACCGCGACCTGCTAAAAAAACGAGCGGAAGCTGACCTCGATGCAATTGCGGCTCAAAAGAAACAGATGGCATCACTGATAGACAGCGAACACCGCGAACGGACGGACAACATCACAATGCGGTACTATGACCCGACAGCCGCCGAATTTGACAATAAAGTAGCGTTAAATCAGGCTCTACTCGAAGAAGACATCCGATACCTTCGCCAGAAGCAACTGCTATACGAACAAAACTCCGAAGAATATGCTGCTATCGAGAAGCAAATCCAGACACGTGTCAACCAAGACAAACTCGACAAACAAAAGGAACTTGCGGACGCGTACAAGCAAATCGTAGGTAAGTATCTCGAGACATCCGCAGAAGCGACAAAGCAAGCCGAGCTTAAGATGCTTGATAAGCTGCTCGAAGCCGGTGTAATTACACAGGAACAATTTGAAGAGATAAAAACAGCAATAGAGGAGAATGCAGATGCAGCAGAAGCGGCAGGAAAGGGGTTCGCACAATTCTCGTCAGAGATGGGTCAGAATGTGTCCACTATATACAACGCAATAAAACAGATTGCAGAAGGAGCAAAAGACATACCTGGATATGTAGCATCTGCCATAACATCAGCAATAGCTCTTTTATCCACTTTTTTGCAACAGACGTCTGCCTATTACGATGCCGAGCGCGACCTCGAACTGGCCAAGGTCGAAAAACGTTATGACGCGGAAATCAAGGCAGCCGGAAAAAACGAACGCAAAAAGAAAAAGATCGAAGAACAGAAAGAGCGCGAAACCGCAAAAATCAAAAACAAATACAATAAACGGGCACAATCGATGGAACTTGCCCAAGCCGTCGCCTCTACTGCGATGGCCGCCATCAATGCATACGCCTCGGCATCGAAAGTCAACTGGATACTCGGTCCTATCGCTGCCGCAATGGCCGTGGCCGCAGGCGCTATCCAAATTGCCACCATTCAAAAACAGCACCAAGCACAAGCCGCAGGATATTACTCCGGCGGTTTCACGATGCGGGCCAACGACAACAAGCGCGAAGTCGGCGTTGTCCATGCCAACGAGTTTGTCGCGAACCACCAGGCAGTGGCCAATCCGGCCATTGCACCGGTTCTGCGGCTCATTGACCAAGCACAACGAGCGAACACCGTGGGTTCGCTGACTGCCGACGATGTAAGCAATGCCATCGGCGTTAATCGTGGGGTGAGCACGAGAGGGGTGACATCCTCTGAGAGTGCTACCGCTACAATTAACGACAGCGCTGCAATCATAGCAGACATATCTGCACGCACATCAAAAGCACTGGATAGGTTGTCTGACAATATAGAACAAGGCATTCTTGCCGAAGTTGTCATGGACGGCGAAAGAGGTCTGGCTCGCAAGCTCAATAATTACAATAAACTCAACCAAAACGTACGTCGATGACTATCATATATCTTGACGGACAGCCGGTCGTAGTGTCAAAAAAGTCTCTAAAACTGACTGTCGAGAACCCGTTCTTTACCAAGACATCATCTTATACTTATGATGTAGATTTTCCACTTGACATACCTGACAATCGCAAAATATTCGGGCGCATCCAGCGGCTTGATGTCGCAAAAAACGCACGGACATTCGAAGCAAGATTGGTCATTGATGCCGAAACGCACCTATCCGGGAAGGCGCATATCACATCCATCACAGATTCTGTTGTGAAGATTCAATTATTAGGTGATAATGCCGCCTACAACTATGGGAATAAGATGGATGAAGCATACATTGACGAACTCGACCTCGGCGATTGGTTTCGGACTTCATGGCCTGACGGATCTTACTATGATGCTCGGTCAAAAACCTGGAAATATTACACCGCCGAGGATGATTTGTCCAACGAGACGTCTGACCTTGTCGCTTGGCGTGCACAATACACCAATCCTCCAAGTACAGACTATTCCGAGTCTCGTCTTCTCCGGTGTATGCAGACCGGTTTCAGTAACAAATGGATAGCTGTACCGATACTCAACACTTCTGCAGATATGATTTGCAACGGCATATCATACCAATGCAAGTACCAACAGCCAGGATATAATATGCGTTATCGCGGCTATGTCGGCGAACAGCCGTCACGACGAGACCTCGAAGGCACAGCTGTCGTATCCTTCGCCATACAGCCATTCGTTTGGCTTATTGCAAAAAAAGTAGCGGCTGCCACGGGGTTTACTCTCGCGGATGACGACAACGCACTATGGACAGACACATTCCTCCGCCGGATTTTTATCTGCAACGCCAACAACCACCTTGCATGTGCAAAATGCCTGCCACATTGGTCGGTCAACGACTGGTGGACTCAGCTCGAAAACTCCTTCGGAGTCGTCCTTGGCGTTGATTATGAACACAAGAAAATCACACTGCATAAACGATGTGACCATTATCGTGCCGACACATCTACCCTGCCAATCACTGATGTCGTTGACGAATATACCGTAGACGTCAACGATGAGACCCAGTCGGACATTTCGACCAATAGTGTCGGTTTCGCCGACCATGATGCAGCAGCCGAAGACATACTTGACGATGAGATTATCGACCAAGCTAAAATCGATAAGAGCTTCGCTAACCTGACCGCACTACTCACTTGGGCAAAAGCGCAAGGCGCCGAAGCGATGACAGATCACAAAGGCACAATATGGTGTTGCTCAGATGGGCGTCACTACATATATACTGATGCCAACGGATTTGTCGAGATAAATATGTTCCGTCCGCGAAAACCGGAAAACAAAGAAGACATTGACATTGAATTGAAATTCGTACCGGCAGCCTATACTCGCGACGTTGACTGTGAAATTTACTCCGCTCCGGTACCCGGAACCGGAACAGATGCTCGCCCGTCAGTTGTCGCGACATTTCCGGTCGAAACCCTTGCTGCACCTAATATCGCCAGATTAGATTGGTATAAACAGCATGATTACACATCGCTGGACATCGGCGCGGTAATCGCAGGAGACGCAGAAACACAATCAGACAAAGACGGCATCCCAGACGTTATCTATCTTGCAATCAAGCCCGACAACGGCAAGTCCACCACAGATATTGCGGTTGACACGACAACGACATCAGGCGAGAAAATCACTGAGACCTTCGCATATCCACATCCATATCTACGCGAACGTGCTACTGCCGCGCTGGATGGAGAGCCAACACTCAGCGATACTCCATACTCCCTGTCACTGATACCCATTGCCGGGCAAATCAATCTTGCCTCTCAAACGCTATCTCAAGGCGTTTATATAGACACAACGACGCGGTATTGCGTCAAGTTCTTGGCCAAGCATCTGCCGGATGTCGGATGCGTTTTTATAATCCGTGGCCGAAAATATGTTGCGGAAAAACTCGAGGTAGACATTACTTCGGATGGGATGTCACAACTCATAACCAGGTATTTTTATCCGATTGAACTTATCGAAGAATCATAGGTTACCCTTGAAATGTAACGTCTCATTATGGACAGGTCTATCTCGACCTTGTAGATACCTATTGGTCGTTGATATATCAGTATGACGAGCCTGGTCGCGTGCGATGACGATGCCTTCGGCATTGGCGAGGTCGCGGATGCCGCTATCCTTGAGCGAATAGAACTGGTATTCGTCTCCCCACCGCAACGCTTTGCGAAGCTTTTGCCACTCTCTGCGAAAAATCTCGCTACTTGCTTTAAGTTGACTTGGGCGCATATTGCGACCAAAGATGTAATATGTGCCTGGCTTGGAAAACAAATCGACATCTAACATAAGGCGAATGATGTCATCATTGATGCCTGCTTTGCCGTCTCGTTTATTCTTGCTGTACTCTGCGGCTACAAATATGCTCTGCTCCTGGAGTGAGATGTCGTTGATGCGCAAGTTGACCAGCTCGGTCGGTCGAATCATTGTATAATACTCCATCATACAAGCGAGGAGATACACTTTGTCGCGAGGTTCGAGATAATCACGCAAACGATGCAACATATCCGCCGTCAGCGGCTGTCGCTTTTTCTTCTGTTCGGGTACTTTTTTGATGGCCGTAGCCGGATTTTGATTTATATACTGACGCTCGATAAAAAATGCCGCGATTGAAGACAGCCAACCGCGATAATTGTTTCGCGTCCGCCCGCTGACCTCACGATCAAGATACAACCAGTCCAAAAAATCCGTCATAAACGCCGTATCAAACTGGTATACATACTTCGGCGGTATCACCATCGATGCAATATATTGGCGGAGGACATTGACCCGCGAATGATAACTGTGCCTGGTTTTATCCTTAGGCAACTTGTCGAGATGTCTATCATATTTGTCAAGAGCCTCGGACAAAAGAGTGTAGCACCTATTATCCGATGCATTGACCCACGGCGACCACCCACTACGCAAGAGCTTAAGCAACGACTCAATTATTTCGGTCGCCCGACGCCTGCGTTGCGTGACCTTGCCGATGCGGTCAAGCATATACTTCTTCCTCCGCATCGAATCCGTCGCCGGATCAAATGCGTAGAAATCAACATACCAATTTTTGCCAACGTGTAACTTAGGGTAAGTGAAGCCGAGGACCTCGGCTTGAGGCGTGTAATTCTTCCGTGCAGGGCACATTTTTTTTACATTTTTTCGCCGTCGGAAAAAATGTTGCATGATACACTTATGTTCTTAACTCCGTCCGACTATCGTCCGACTATTTTCAGCGAAGGCCGCGTAATCCACTGATTTACGCAGCCTTCGTGAAAAATCTGCGGAGAGAGAGGGATTCGAACCCCCGGAGGTGTGACCCTCAACGGTTTTCAAGACCGCCGCAATCGACCACTCTGCCATCTCTCCATGTGGTCTTCCGCCGCCATGGCGAAATTGCGAATGCAAAGTTAGCGTTTTTTTTGCAATTTCAGGCTATATGCGCACAATTTTTCGCTGTGCCGTCACTGATACGACGTGCAAACGACCCTTCTTCATTGCTTATTCGGGCACGAACTAACTTTGCACGCCGACATAAACGCCAAAATTTCGAGGCATGAGGACTACGCGTCGTATATGGTGGGATCGGGTATGCCGGCAATCTGAAAGGCTTCGCGACGTTCGCGACAGGTGCCGCAGGTGCCGCAATGGTGTTCGCCGCCGCGATAGCAGCTGTATGTATGGCTGTAGTCTACGCCTATGGCGGCGCCGCGTTCTGCTATCTGACCCTTGGTGAGGTGTGTATAAGGCGTCAGCAGGGTAATGCCGTCGTAGGTGCCGGCGGCGATGGCTCGCGACATATTCTCGACAAATGCCGGGCGACAGTCGGGATAAATAGCGTGGTCGCCGCTGTGGTTGGCCAGCATCACGTGCGCCAGATGGTGTGTCTCGGCAAGGCCGGCGGCTACGGAAAGCATGATGCCGTTGCGGAAGGGCACGACGGTGCTGCGCATGTTTTCGTCATCGTAATTGCCTTCGGGAATGGCATCGGCGCCGGAGAGCAACGAGCTGGCAAAATGCTCGCCGATAAACTTCAGGGGAATAACCATCAACGGAATACCAAGCTTGGCGCATTGGAAGCGAGCACATTCAATTTCGCGCGCGTTGTGATTGCTGCCGTAGTCATAGGTTACGGCCATGGCGATGCGCGAGGCGTATTCGCAAAGCATGGTGACGGAGTCCATACCTCCGCTCACCACCATCAGGGTGTCTTTTTTCATAGTCTGCAATAGTGGTAGCCCGGGAATTACATATCGTTGCGGAAGGAGGCCATCAGTCGCTCACGAGCCATTTCCTTGTGGTCTTCGTCGCCGTAATTGGCAAAAGGAATAATGGAGATGCCGCCGCGCGGTGCAAAAAGCCCGGTGACTTCGATGTACTTTGGATCCATCAGGCGGCACAGGTCCTTCATGATGATATTGACGCAGTCTTCGTGGAAATCGCCGTGGTTGCGGAACGAGAACAGATATAGTTTCAGGCTCTTGCTCTCGACCATCTTGGTGCGCGGGATATACGAGATGATAATTTTGCCGAAATCGGGCTGTCCGGTCTTGGGACACAGCGCCGTAAATTCGGGACAGGTGAAGGTCACGAGATATTCGTTGTCGGGATGCTTATTGTCAAAGGTCTCAAGCATCTCGGGACAGTAGTCGGTGGGATATTTGACGCCGGTATTGCCCAGCAGGGTCACTCCCGGCATTTCTTGTGGTGTACGACTCATAGTGTATTTTCTGTAAATTCAGTTTTTTGTTAGCGTCCTTAGGGATCTTAGGGTCACTAAAGTCATGCAAAATTACGCATTTTCCGCGATATGGCGGACGGCATGGCGGCGCGGCAGTCAGAATGACTGCATATCTACCAGACGCTTGTAGTATCCGTCAAGGGCCAGCAATTGGTCGTGAGTGCCGCGTTCGACAATACGGCCTTCGTGCATGACGCAAATCATGTCGGCATTGCGTATGGTCGAGAGCCTGTGCGCAATCACCAGTGTAGTACGGTCTTGCATCAGGCGTTCGAGTGCCTGCTGGACCAGTTGCTCGCTCTCGCTATCGAGGGCGCTGGTGGCTTCGTCCAGTATCAGTACGGGTGGATTCTTGAGTATGGCTCGCGCTATGGATACGCGCTGGCGCTGGCCTCCGCTGAGGCGGCAGCCGCGGTCGCCGATATTGGTCTGATAACCCTCGGGACTTTCGATGATAAAGTCGTGAGCATTAGCGATACGGGCGGCCTGCTCTACTTGCTCTTGGGTGGCTCCGGCAGGCGCGCCGAAGGTGATATTATTGAAGAACGTGTCGTTGAACAATATAGCTTCCTGATTGACATTACCCATAAGCGCACGCAGGTCGTGTACGCGCACATCGCGGATATCGATGCCGTCGACGGTGATGCTGCCGCTGTCCACGTCATAGAAGCGCGGCAGCAAATCGGCCAGCGTGGACTTGCCGCTGCCGCTCTGTCCCACCAGGGCCACGGTGGCGCCTGCCGGGATGTCTAAGCTGACATCATCTATGACTTCATGGTCGCCGTAGCTGAAAGATACATGCTTGTAGCTGATAGCCCCGGCATGTGGCGGCAACGTCTTGGGATGCTCCGGATCGGCGATGGGATTGACCGCCCCGAGAATCTTGTCGACGCGCTGCATCGACGCCAGACCCTTCTGAACCGAGTAGGCTGCCTTGCTCAAGTCTTTGGCCGGATTGATGATGCTGTAAAATATCACCATGTAATATATGAACTGCGGGGCATCAATGCCGGCGCTGCCGCCCAAAATGAGCGTACCGCCAAACCACAGCACTATCGCGATGGCCGCCGTACCCAAAAACTCGCTCATCGGATGAGCCAACGACTGGCGACGCGCTATACGATTGGACAGACGATAGAACTCCTGATTCTCGCGATGGAAACGTGCACGCACCTTATCTTCGGCGTTGAAAGCCTTGATGATGCGCAGTCCGCCAAGGGTCTCCTCGATATTGGACATCAATACACCCCATTGGTTCTGCCCCTCAAGCGACTGACGCTTAAGACGTTTGCCTACACGACCCATAACCATTCCGGCCAAAGGCAGCAGCACAAACACAAACACAGTCAGCTGCCACGACACGGCCACCATCATAGCCAGGCACACGACAATCATCACCGGATTTTTGAACATCATATCCAGCGATGCCATCACCGAATTCTCGATTTCGGCCACATCGCCGCTCATACGCGCCATCACATCGCCCTTGCGCTCGCCCGTAAAGAACCCTATGGGCAGCCGCGTAATCTTGTCATAAACCTCATTGCGGATATCGCGCACAATTCCGCTGCGCAGCGGAATGATGTAATACAAGCTGAGGTACGTAGCTCCTGTCTTCAGAGCCGTCATCACCACCAGCGCCACAGCCAGCAGCGCCAGCGTCGCCGACGGCCCGTACAGCGCCACAGCCTCCTGTGTGTAATAATAGAAATTGTTGACTACCACCTCCTTGAACGAGCCGTCCGCCATCGTCATATACACATAATGCGTGGCATTGATTTTGAACAGCATCTCCAATATCGGGATAATCAGCGCAAACGAGAACAGCGTCAGCAGCGCCGCCAGCACATTGAACAAAATGTTCAGAGCCAGATACTTCTTATACGGAGGAACAAAGCGGTGCAACAGCGCAAAAAAATCTTTCATATCAATATCGTAGTCTCGCACAGCCGGGCATCGCTCGGCTGCGAGACATCATCATGCGTTAGTATTCGCCCACAAAGTTACGCATTATTCGCGACATACCGCCCCTCCCCGTCGGCCCCGCCCTGGCGAATCATTCGGCAACTCGATTCAACGGGCCGATACATAAACGATAAATCGCAATTTAGAGCTCGTGGCCTGACCGACACCTGCCCATTCATCAACAGCGGCAACAGCTCGTCTCGCTGCGCGGTTAATGCAGCGATTTCATTTCTGTTAGAAATTAATTTAGCGGCAATATTTCCAAATGTCAAAGCCGGGACGAAGTGAGTATTAGATGATGGGCTTAATAACCATATGCCTTTTAAGTCTTTGTCTGATAGATGTCCGACAGTTGAACCTTTGGCATTTTGTTCTTTCGCTTTTATGTATGGTGCAATTTCAAACAATACCTGTAATGCTGAAATTTGGTTATCCTCTTTTCTGCGTATTCTCACGCTTCGTTGATTAAGATATGCTTTGTCATCACTCCATAAATTCATATGGAAGTTGCCATCCATTCCAATCAGCAAATCTCCTTTTGCTAATTTGTATTTTGAATCTGCAATCTCGGTTGAAAAGGCAGATGTGGTGCCATTAAGAATGTCCCTAATACGAACAACAGGAATAGCTGTTTCATCTTCAACAAATAATTCCGTTGAGAAAGGAAAGCCATATTGAACTTCCACACCATCAAATAGGTTGACGACCTCCCATCCATCGGGTATTTCTCGTTTCAGCTTTTCGTTCCAGACCATCTTGCCGCCAGATGATTTGTAGGACCTTCCATTCTCATCGGGGAAGTCGAACTGGACAAACCAGTAGTCGTATAGCTGGCGAGCTATCGCCTCTAAATTGCGATTTATCTCACGATTGAGCGCAATTTTTCGGTCGATGAGTGACAGTAGGTGTCCGATTCGTTTTTGCTCCTCCAATTCGGGGAGATATAAAAGAATGTTTTTGATGGCATCCACAGGGAGAGAATAGCGCATACCACTACCCGATGCGTTGTTCGCAAAGTATTCCTTTGCCATCTTTGAGTTAAGAAACGCATTAAGGAATCGTACGTCAACTTTGGATTGGTCGGGAGTGATTAAGGCGCAATGATAGCCAAGAACCGTATTATCGAAATCATCGGCTATATAGGTGGGTATGCCTATGTCGTGTCGTGTTTCACTATCTTTTGTGATTGCGACCTGACCCTTTCGGATTGCCAGTTTCTTAATTTGGGATTCCGAAGCGGTAGCAAGCATAAAAGATTGTTCCATATTGCGCGTTACAGCCCAATTGTAATAAACATCCGTGAAGTTGCACAGACGGACGCTTCGCTCTCCCTCCTTTGACTTTTTGTCAACATTGCTAAGTTCAAAAGTGGCGACTTCGTGTAGCTTATATTTTTTCAGCATCATTGCGGCTTTATGGGTTAGATGGGCAACTATTTCCATTTTGGAAATAGTTGAAAATTTGGGTGCTTTCGAACTATTCCATTTTTTCGAATAGTTCAACTGTTAAGATTTTCTTAATAGTTGGTTAGTGTTCATTGAAGTGGAGTGTGTCGAGTTGGTCGAGGATTTCGGTTTCGAGGCGGTGGCTCTCGGCAAACATTTCGGTGAGCTTGGAGCGGTAATCAGCCATACGGCGATTGAATTCGTCTTCGGTAATATCAACATATTCAATCTTGATGTCGAAATACTGACCGGCCGACAACGAGTAGTTTTTCTCTTTAATTTCATCATAACCGACCACCACCGAGAAGTTATCAACGGCTTCAGCGTTGCGGAAAGTGGAAATGATTTTCTCCACGTCATCATCGTGGAGTACGGTTTTTTGGTTGCCATCAACCTTGACTTTTTCGCCAAGTTTCGACGCGTCTACAAGTACCACCTTATCGCGCGTCTTCGACTTATCAAAAAACAGCACTGATACATTTGTACCGGTGTTAGCAAACACATTCGACGGCATCGACACCACGCCGTACACTATACGATTATTCACAATGTGTTTCAGTATTTTATTTTCAACACCCGACTTGGCGGTAATGAATCCCGTGGGAATTACAATAGCTCCCTTGCCCGTGTCCTTGAGCGAATTGATCACGTGCTGAATGAAGCAGGTGTAAATGGCCATACTCTCCTTTTTCTTCGTCGGAACTTTCGGCACTCCGGCCCAGAAGCGTGCTGGCTGAGCGGCAATCTTCTCACGAGTGTCGGAAAAATCCATCCTGAACGGTGGGTTGGAAACCACGTAGTCGAACTGTCGCAGTGCCGTGCCCCTGTCGTTTTTGTGGTAGGGCGCAACAAGCGTGTCACCCTGAATTGCATGGTCAAGCGAAGTCACAAGGCCGTTAAGCAATAGATTAAGTTTAAGCATCTTATTGCTTCGTTGCGATATGTCTTGTGCAAAGATAGTGCATTTGCTATTGCCTATCTGATGGGCTAATGCCATCAAGAGCGTACCGGTGCCTGCCGAGGGGTCATACACCTCAATATTATGCAAGTCTTCGTCATCGCCAACGAGCAGTCGCGCCATAATAGTGGCAATAGCGTGAGGCGTATAGTATTCAGCATATTTGCCACCACCGGCCGTATTGTAATCTTTGATAAGATACTCAAATATGGTGGCAAAAAAATCATATCCTCCGGCAAACGCACGTTCAAACGAGAAATTAACGAGTTTATCTACCAGAGCGCGAGCGAATGCCGAACGTTGGTCGGAGTCCGTAACGTAAGGTGTCAGTCTCTCAAACAGTGGAATTTTGGTATTCTGCGTAGTTTGAGTACAGAAAATATCGAGATTCTGCTCCGCAATATCTGTCATTGTAGCATCGAATATGGTGTCGAAATCGCCTCGGCTTGACTGATTCCACAAAACAGATAGCAAGTGCTGAGGTTGTAGCTTGAGCGACTCGGGTGGCAGAGCAATCATCAACATCTGACGCTCTTGGTCAGACAGCGCGATATAGGCATCTTCCCATTTATCCGCTTCGCGGATCTTGTCGGCATAGCGACTTTTTGCACGCTTCAGTTCGTAACCGAACTTGTCATTCAAGAACTTATATAAGAATACCTGGGTGATAATTTTATATTCGTTACCGTCATTACCAAGTCCGTATGATTGGCACGTGGCTTTCAAATCGTCTATAAGACGGATTGTTTCTTCTTTTATATTCATATTACTATGCAGGGTACGTTGCGTTGTATTGATTGAGATATTGTCGAGCGATGCCGTTTTTCACAAAGTCGTAGTCATCCGGCGTTGCCGTATCGGAAACCTGTGGGAAATGATACAAGATATCATTGACCGTTGACAGTACCGTCTGTTCAAAATAAGCATCCTTTTTTAATATATCATTACGGTCATATACCTTGGAGTCCACCTCATCTTTTATCATATTCAAAATGACACAAATCTCGCTGTCAGAGAATGTAAACAGTGGCTTCTTTTCGTGTGACTTACGGTCAGAGTTAACTTCTCTGATGCGTTTGTGTACACGGGCAAATTTAGCATCTCCATTATATTTCTTCAGTAGATTGTTATTTGTCTGCTGAATAGTTTTAAGTCTTGTGATAATGGAGTCTAAAGCTGCGGTTTCTTCATTGTATTTGGCGATGGAATCAATCACAAATCCATGTTCTTTGAAACGTTCGGTGAACGCCTGACGCAAGGTGATGAATTCAGGGTCGTCTTGGTCGATATTGGCGGTAAAAGCACGAATGGTATCACGCCACTTGTCTTTGAGTTCTCGTCCTCCGGCTATAATTTTGAGTTCTTCCTCGCCAATTTTTGAGAAAGTAAACTCAATATCTTGCATTGCCTCATTTATAAGTACCGTGGTTTGTTCATTACTGGAAAAAGCTTCCTTCTGATTGATGATAGTAATGTGATGTTGAACTTCCTTCAGCATTTCAGGAAGTCTTGTGAGTTCCACTTTCGCAAACTTTTCTTTCAATTCATCATCGCCAAACGTGCGCACAAGGTTGCCGCAATCTTTAGCGGCTTCAAGTGCTTTTCTCAAGTCGAGGAGTGTTTTCTTGTCTTGAATAGTGGAAACTTCGGAGCTGAAGTCTTCAACATTGTTGATGGTATATTCAAAGAGCGCATCTTGAATGCTGTGCATCATATCCAAAATTTCCTGCGGAGATTCAAGAACTTGAGTAAACGTATTCGTCGTATTGAGGCCTGTTTCTTCAGGATCATTGAATTTGTTCAATTCTTTAAGATATGCTTCATTTGTTTCATCAAAATTTCGCTTAATGTCAGCGAAGTCAATGACGTATCCATAGCGATTATCCTTATAAGGACGATTCACACGCGTAAGTGCCTGTAACAAATTGTGATCCTTTAGCTTTCGCCCAAAATATAAGCGTTTCAATCTGGGCGCATCAAATCCGGTTAAAAGCATATTATACACAATAAGCACATCCACAGTCATATTCTTCTTGAAATCCTTGACTATCTGCTTGCGAGTCTCCTTATCGTCGGTGTCATGAAGAATGAGTCTGGCCTTCAGCGATGTTGGGAAAGACGCTGTTTTATTCATTTCGGCCTGTACCTCGTCCCAATAAGCGGCAAGATTGCGTGCTTGTCCACTCGTTTCACAAATAACCATACCACCAAGAGTTTCATCGCCATGCTGCATACGAAAGCGAGACAAGTCGGAAATGACATAACGAATCAACTCTTTCACATAGCTTTCGTGTTCCACTATGGCGGCTTTCTTCACATCTTTCTTAAGCACAAGTTCTTCCAGCTTTGCCATAACTTGTGTGAGCTTCTCTTTGTATGAGGTTTCGATGTCTTCACGAATTATTTTTAGTGTATATCCATCAGCAATAGAACGATCGTAATAGTAGGTATGGAAATAGCTGTTAAATACAGTAGCCGTAGCTCTTTCATCCTTTAATAGAGGGGTGCCTGTCAATGCTATTTTAATCGAGTTTGTATCAGCATCAAACAAATTGGCAAGGAAGCATCCGCCGGGACGGTATCCCCTATGTGCTTCATCAAGAATGAATACTCGCTGAAGATTGGTGGCATACCCGGGCAAGTCCACCTTTTCCCTGTCTTCGGCAAAACGCTGAATATTGACTACTGTAATTTCTTGTTTACCACTCGTGCCCTGTTGTGACTGTGAATTACGGAATTGCTCCATTAATTCTTTTTTTGAATTGGCTGTTGTCACAACCAAGCCGCGAGCCTCAAACTCTTGGGAAGCCTGTTCAAGTAAGTCCAGGCGATCAACGATAAAGTAGAATCTTGTTACTTTGTTTTGCCGGGCAAAATAGTCATTCAGAATATAAGTGAGGTGAAAAGCTAAAGCAGTCTTTCCGCTTCCTTGTGTATGCCACACCACACCGGACTTAGCACCATTGTCAAGATTGTCGCATATAGCCATCGAAGCAAACATTTGCTGATATCGCATAATGTGCTTTTGGTCGGTAACTTCGATTTTACCATCAACTTCTCGTTCCGACTTTACATAAGCTATGCCATAATGCAGAATAAAAAGAAGCCTTTCAGGCGAGCACATGGATGTTAATATTCTGTTTGTCGGCGTGTTGGTGCTTAGATTGGTTTGATATTCCGGAGTGGTGTGTATTACTTGACAGTTATAGTCTTTGAGTATTTGTTTTTCCACCTCTTTGTCAATAGACCTATATGGGAAATCCTTATTATATGGCGCGACATCGAGATTTGAGCGATTTTCTTCCCTAAAGCAATTGAATGGAGCAGATTGTCGTGCGGCGGTACAATAGAATGCCCCTTGCAGAGGTACAATGCCTCCCATTGTGTCATACTCCATGTTATTAGAGAAAATCATCAATTGGGTGATGTTAATGAACGAGCGGAATTTCTTGTTGGGAAACCGCTGAAGGTTCATCCTTCGACTCTCAGCCACCATTCCACCGGTATTGTTAGGTTTCTTCACTTCGACAAAGCAAAGAGGAAGTCCATTTACAAATATGGTAATATCGGGCCGAAATTCATCTTGCCCATTTTTGCAAGTAAACTCTGCAGTAAAATGGAATTCGTTGTTGTTTGGATTATCAAAATCGATTAATTTGGTAGGTGATATAGCCTTTAGACGTCGATAAAATGCGTGACCTAAATCATCATTTTTCAATTCTTGTCTAATCGATTGCAACGTTTGCAATCCTTCGCCCAAGTGCGAAGGATTCAACTTGTCAAATTGCGAGCAAAAAATGTCCGTGAGTATATTTGTTTCCGGATCATATACTTTGCCGGCATCTTCTTCTGAAATCTTACCAAAATACTTATATCCTAATCTTGTCAAATGCACCATCGCTGGCATTTGAACGCGTGTAGCTTCATTAAATTTAATACTCATACACAATGCGAAAGCTCAGCTCTTTGTAGGGCTCGCAGGCCGGCCATGCCCTATTCTCTACAAAAAATTCAGTAGTTTAAGTTTATTGTTCGGTTAATCATATTTGTGGCCATTTGCAAGTCGTATCATATACAAAACAA
>OLVY01001019.1_pt1 | contig 18839 bp, 10 predicted proteins | sample 1674261 | NCBI WGS metagenome assembly OLVY01 (sample SAMEA103958155, study PRJEB25191) | human gut metagenome | biome: human-associated habitat [ENVO:00009003]; feature: intestine environment [ENVO:2100002]; material: feces | place: Germany | collected 2013/2015
TCCTTCCGCTTTGAAAAGGGCAAAAAGTATGCCCTGACAGGCCCCTCCGGCTGCGGAAAATCCACTCTGCTCAAGCTGCTTTTGGGCTGGCTGCCGGACTATACCGGTACGATTTCGTTTGACGATGTGGACATTCACACCGTTACACCCGCTCAGCTCCAGCAACAGATGAGTTACATTGAGCAGAATGTGTTCCTGTTCAATACTACAATTCGGGAGAACATCACACTGGGTGAAGATTTCTCGGAAGAGCAGCTGCATGCGGCCATTCAGGGCAGTGCCCTTGCCGCAGATTTGGCCGCCATGCCCGATGGCCTTGACACCGTTGTAGGTGAGGATGGCAGTAATCTTTCCGGCGGTCAGAAGCAGCGTGTCGCCATTGCCCGTGCCCTGATTCACAATCGCTCCATCCTGCTGGTGGACGAGGGCACCAGTGCGCTGGATCAGAAAAACGCCGACCTTGTGGAAAAGAGCCTGCTTACCAATCCCGACCTGACACTGATCCTCATCAGCCACCACCTGTCGGCAGCGCGCCGTGCGCAGTTCGACCGTGTGTATGAGCTGGCACCTGTAACGCAATGATCGCCCTGTAATTTCCCCTCAAATCATAAATACGCCCTGCATGCCGACCAGTGCCGGTGTGTGGGGCCTTTTGCAGTGAAACCGAAACGCTCCACAAGGCTGCTCATATCCTGACCACCAAGGACAAGCCTGCCGATTGCACGGACGACCCCTTCCTTGTGGAGAAGATGTGTGCCGAGTTGGATGGCCGATGCATAGTAGTTCAGCGTGGTTGAGGTCTGTGCATGTCCAAGCCGCCCGGAGACCGTTGTGATCGGAACGTGGGCCGCGATCAGGATGCTGGCATTCGAATGGCGGAGGCTGTGGAAGTGAATTGATGGGAGATCGTGTGCTTCCAGAAACTTCGGGAACCAGGACGAGATGATATCCGGGTCCATCGGCTCTCCATTCCATTTCGTGAATAGCATATCGTTATCCACCACTTTGCCATTTTCCAGTGTGACCTTGCGCACCCACACTGAGCCGATCCGGAACCTCTCTACTTTTTGGTATCGCCGGTACTCCTGCAGCAGTTCCACGCAATCCGCTCCTATGCGCAGGCATCTCTTGCCTCGTCTGGTTTTCGGTGTGTTGAACACAAGGCATATCCCGGGGATGGACTGGACTGTCCGCTTGATGGAGAGCGTCCCCTTCTCAAAGTCAATGTCCGACCAGCGAAGGGCACAGATCTCACCCCGCCGGGCACCAAGCAGCAAGGCCAGCTGAGTGATCACGCTGTACTGCGGCGGTGCATCCAAGAGGGCATCCAACAGCTTTGGGATCTCTTCCTCGGTCAGCACCCGAACATCGATTTCCTCGGCTTTGGGGTGTTCTGCACGGGAGCACGGATTTTCGTTGATCAACCCCCACTGAACCCCTTTCTTAAAGATGCTGGAAAGCATGGCCTGGTATCGGATGACGCTGTTGTTGTTCAGCTTCCCGTCCTTTTTGGTATGCTCTACAAACGCCTTTGAGAAGGTCAGCCCCACTGCAGCGGACACCTTTTCCGCCGTCTTTCGGCTGACACGCTTGCCTGCGTAGACCATCCGCATTGTGTCCTGACCGATCCCGGCCTGTTTCGCCAGTTCACCCCGGGTTCCACGTGGGAGCAGCTTCAGAAGGGCTTTCGTGGCAGTGTAGGTGCTGTCCCGGCGAACACCCTTCTCTTCCAGATTGTTGTAGAACGCCATCACATGCGCCGGCTTGATCTTGGACACCTTGAGATGCCCGAGTCCGGCGCTGATCCGGCCACGCATCCTTCTATAATCGTAGAGCGTCTTGGCCTTCAGCTGCTTGTTGGCGTATTCCTCAAACCAGCGGTCGATCAGGTCATCCAGCAGCATGTCTGAGTCCAGCACGAGGCCGTTCGTGACCTGCTGCGAATCCTCTCTGACCGGCTCTCCCTGTGCGAAGAACTGGGCCAGCGTGTCCATGTTGACCAACCACTTTCGGCTTGAGATGGCCGTATAGCAGATCTTGCCCGTTCGGCAGAGCTTGCGGACATATTCGGGTGTCACGTTGAACCGTGCGGCGGCGTTTTTCACGCTGGCCATAGTGGGATAAGGGTTCAGAACAGTTTAGAGTCCCCTCAGCCCGCCAGATGCCCCCACGTCATTCATTTTTAATTAAATCCTCCGGCAGGTGCTCCGGTATGCGCACAAAGCCCCTTTGAAGCTGTCGCATTTCTGTCGCACTTTTCAAGCCCCGCCGGGCGGATATAACAAAAAGAAACCCACGATCCAAGCCGCATTTGAAACGGTGAATCGTGGGTTTTCCTTTGGTGCGCTCGAGGGAACTCGAATCCCTGGCCCTCTGATTAAAAGAGCCCACCGGGCAGAACACTCTGATTTTAGAAGTTTCGAGTTTTCGTTATTTTTGTGCAAAGCATCGTGATTTTCCGCCCGGCAATTTCTGCACCCTTTGCCGTATTTTGCAAGTCAGAGTGCCCATTGCATCCCTTGAAACCGTGCAAAAACAGTGCAGAAACCGTGCACTTACTCTGGGACAAATGAAAAATGATGATTTTTGATCCATGACTTGGTGGCGATTTGAGTGACCACAAAGGTATATTTGATATATAGGAAGAAGAATGCCCACTCGTCTGAGGAGTTCTCAGGGGAGTGGGCAGTTCTGCGCAGGCGGTTAATATAATTTCGATTATGATAATTCAAATTATATTAAGACATTCCATGGGCTGTAACAGCTTCACCGCTTGGTTTTCAAAAACCACCTGTTGATAGCGGTGTTACTTCTTCACAAATTGGTATACGCCATATTCTGGTGACGTCACCAATCCATGCTTGATAAGATTCTTGATAATAGAGGATGCACGAGATTTCTGAACGCCATATAGCTGTGCAACGTTTATGCTGCGGAACTGATATTGATACCGATATCTCTTGAAAAGTTCAAGCGTCCGCTCTTTTGTACTTGTAGTTAGTCTCGTGCCATTCAGCCTTTCGCAAAGTTCACTCACTTCTGCATCCGTACTCATTCCGTGGAGCACTGTAGAAGTTTCCGCACTTTCCGCAGAGGTTTCCGCACTTTCCGCACCACTTGCCACACTTTCCATACTGATCTGTGCCGGAGTCGCTACACTTCTGTTCGGCAACGTAACGATAAAGAAATCCGAATCCGAGTAGAAGGTCGGCTTCTGGGCTACTTCCACATAAGAGTTCAGGATGCGGTCAATGCCGCTGCCACGGCGCTCCATAAAGCCGAGTCGTGAGAACACATCCGAGATCACCTGATTGCGCCGCATAGACGGAATGTGCCGGATATCCATATCCTGCACCCTGCGGCCATTCATCATGCCGCCCGGCGAAGTGATCTCCAGCCGATCATCGAACACTTCTACATGAATCTCCGAACCAAGAATCTGATAATTCCGATGGATCAGCGCATTGACCAGCACCTCACGAACGGCTTTATATGGGTAGTCACTGCGTTCTTCACGGGTCATGCCCCGAATACTCCAGGGATTCTTGCTGTTGTTGCGGACAAAATCTTCCGCATTTTGCAGTAGTGTGATCAGACTTGCACCCTGAAATTCCTTGTCATCCAGAGCATCTTCTTCAATGCTACCCTTGTAGTTGCCTTTCCAGCGGGTGCAGAAAATACGGGATTGTTTCAGAACGCCCTGATCGCAGAGTAACAGGCCGCCATTCGTAATCTGTCCATCATCTGTTACCAATCCTGCGGATGGCAAGTCTTTTTCAAGGTCGAAATCCTCTTTTTTCAGATTCTTAAACGTCGCGGCCAGCAGTGTAAAACTGACATCACCCACTCGATAAGAACTGGGCAGGGCATCAAAAGTCTGGTTCATGCCCTGCAAAATCAATTCGTTCAGTTCCCGTGAAGTGGCTTCTTCGGACTGGTCGCCATGCCGCACATAGGCCGTATGGGAACCGTCAAAGGCATAATAATATGGATACGCCGGGCCGTCCTGTACTTCCAGATCAACGCAGGACTTGCCCTCTATTTCGACCTCCCGCACTCGATAGCGTGGTGTAGGGTCAATGCGGACCTTGATAAGTTCCGTCAATCTGCTTACCACAGCCTGCGGATTTTCCAATCCTACGACCTCACGCGGCTCATTCATTACACCAAAAATCAGGTGTCCGCCCTCGGTATTGGCAAATGCCGACACGGATTTCAGCCAGCTGCGTGGCTTTTTCTCTTCAAGACGTTCCTTGTAATCAACATGAGAGGCTTCAATGTAATGGTCGAGGGGAAAAGGCATGGTATCACCTGCTCGCTTTTTAATCTTTAGCGTTTGTAAATTCATTATACCTTATTTGAAGGCCAAATTCAAAACTTTTTATCCGTTTAGTGCCTGCTGAGCTTTTTCTGCCTGAGCAACGATTGATTTTCCAACCTGATTAGAGTATCATTAAAATGAATTGTTGTATCTTGTCGTTGAAAGTTAATTTTCGCTTTAGTCAGTCGATTGCGGGGACTCTTCTATGAAAATTCTGGATAATATCAACCATACTGTTCGGGAAGATTTACAGGATACTATGCAGAAAGGGAGCCGCGTGTCCATTGCTGCGGCCTGTTTTTCCATTTATGCGTATCAGGAATTAAAGAAACAGTTGGAAGAAATTGCGGAACTTCGCTTTATTTTTACTTCACCGACCTTTGTGCAGGAAAACACGCCAAAAGAGCGGCGAGAGTTCTATATTCCGAAATTGACCCGCGAAAAGAGCCTTTACGGCACAGAATTTGAGGTTCGCTTGCGGAATGAACTCACCCAAAAAGCACTGGCGAAGGAATGTGCCGACTGGGTGCGACGGAAAGTAAAATTTCGTTCCAACGTCAGTGGAGAGCAAATGCCCGGTTTCATGACGGTTGGTGAAAGTTCCTATATGCCAATCAGTGGGTTTACAACGGTCGACCTTGGTTGTGAACGCGGAAACAACGCATACTACCCTGTTCAGCGAACCGAAACCTTTGAAAACGGCCGTTACTTTTTGTCGCTGTTTGATGAAATCTGGAATGATTCTTCCCGACTTCAGGATGTTACAGACATTGTATTGCAAAGCATCAGCACAGCTTATCGAGAAAACAGCCCGGACTTTATCTATTTCTTCACCCTCTACAATATTTTCAGTGAATTTTTGGAGGATGTGTCAGAAGATAATCTCCCAAATGAAGCTACAGGCTTCAAGCAGAGTAAAATCTGGAATATGCTCTATGATTTTCAGCGAGATGCAGCGTTGGCCATTATCCACAAGCTGGAACAGTATAACGGCTGCATTCTTGCAGACAGCGTGGGCCTTGGCAAGACGTTCACTGCACTGGCTGTAATCAAGTACTATGAAAATCGCAACAAATCCGTTTTGGTACTCTGTCCCAAAAAGTTGGCAGCAAACTGGAACATCTATAAAGGCAACTACGTCAACAATCCACTGGTAGAAGACCGTTTCCGTTACGATGTGCTGTACCATACAGATCTGAGCCGTTCCGGCGGAACCTCTAACGGTATTGACCTTGCTGCACTTAACTGGGGGAACTTTGACCTTGTTGTGATTGATGAAAGCCACAATTTCCGCAATGGCAGTAATACCTCTACTGATGAGAAAGAAAACCGCTACACAAAATTGATGAATTGCGTGATTCGTTCTGGGGTGCGCACCAAGGTGCTGATGCTTTCGGCAACACCCGTAAATAATCGTTTTGTGGATTTGAAAAACCAACTTGCGCTTGCCTATGAGGGAGATGCCGGAAAAATCAATGAAAAGCTGAATACTTCGTCTCCGATTGATGAAATTTTCCGGCAGGCGCAAAAGGCTTTCAATACATGGAGCAAGCTTCCTGTCACAGAGCGTACCACAAATGCGCTGCTTGCGGCACTGGACTTCGATTTCTTTGAGGTGCTGGACAGTGTAACGATTGCACGTTCTCGCCGACATATCGAAAAATACTATAATGTTTCTGATGTTGGTACTTTCCCGGAACGGTTGAAGCCGATCTCTGTGCAGCCGTGCCTGACAAGTCTTGATAATGCAATCAACTATCAGCAGATCTATAATGTACTGGATTCGCTGACGCTGCACATTTACACACCAACCAGCTTTATTCTGTCCTCTCGGATCTCCAAATACATCGACCCCAGCCAGCATGGAAAGGGACTGACGCAGGCAGGCCGTGAAGAGGGAATCCGCCGCCTGATGAGCATTAACCTGCTCAAACGGCTGGAAAGTTCTGTTTATGCGTTCCGGCTGACGATTGACCGAATCAGTAAACTGATTGAAGATACCATGCAATCGGTACGTTCATATCAAAATGGCAGCCGTGTGCTGGAGCTGAACGACATTTCCGATGCAACCGATTGGGACGATGATGACCAGAACAACGACATTTTTACAGTTGGCCGCAAAGTAAAGATTGATCTTGCGGATATGGATCATGTTTCGTGGTTGCATGATCTGGAAAAGGATGCTGAAAATCTGGAGCTTCTTTCCCTGATGGTGCAGGATATCACCCCTGCATACGATGCCAAGCTGCAAGAATTGCTGCGCCTGATTGACGAAAAGCAAAGGCATCCCATCAATCCCGGCAACCGGAAAATCATTATTTTTACTGCGTTTTCAGATACTGCTGACTATCTGTATCAGAATGTTTCCGGCTATGTAAAGCAAAAGTTTGGGCTGAACACTGCCGAAATCACCGGCAGTGTGGATGGTAAAACAACCATTCCCAAACTCAGTGGTGATCTGAATACAGTTCTCACCTGCTTTTCGCCCATTTCCAAGCGGCGGGACAGCCTGCCGAACGCGAAGCAGGCGGATATTGATTTGTTGATCACCACCGACTGCATTTCCGAAGGTCAGAACTTGCAGGACTGTGATTATCTGATCAACTATGATATTCACTGGAATCCTGTGCGCATTATCCAGCGTTTTGGCCGCATTGACCGCATCGGAAGCCAGAATTGCTGTATCCAGTTGGTCAACTTCTGGCCGGATGTGGATTTGGATGAGTACATCAACCTGAAAGGCCGCGTGGAAACCCGAATGAAGCTGACGGTCATGACTTCCACAGGGGATGATAACCTCATCAGCCCGGAAGAAAAAGGCGATTTGGAATATCGCAGCGCACAGCTCAAACGGCTGAAAAACGAGGTGGTCGATCTGGAAGAAATGTCGGGCGGCATTTCCATCATGGACTTGGGATTGAACGAGTTCCGGCTGGACTTGCTGGACTATATGAAGAAACACGATGATGTGGAGCATACGCCGCTTGGGATGCACGCAATTGTTGCATCTACGCCCGATGCACCTCCGGGTGTGATCTTTGTTCTGAAAAACATCAACAATGAGATCAATGTGGATCAGCAAAACCGTCTGCATCCATTCTACATGGTTTATATTGGGCAGGATGGCTCGACTGTCTGCGATTATCTTTCTCCGAAAGAACTGCTGGATCGTCTGCGGCTGCTCTGCAAAGGCAAAACCGAACCCGACCAGAGCCTTTGCCAACAGTTCAATCAGGCCACGGACGATGGAAAGAATATGTCTGCCTATTCTGAATTGCTGAGCGAGGCCATCAATTCCATTTTGGATGCAAAGGAAGAGAGCGACATTGACAGTCTGTTCAAGATGGGCGGTACGACGGCCCTGCTTTCTTCGATTTCCGGGCTGGATGACTTTGAACTGATTTGCTTCCTTGTGGTACAATAAGAGGTGAGATCAATGCTGGGCTTTCCACCCTCCACGGAGTTTAACAAACGGATTCCGAAACAGAAGTTCTATGAAAACGCTGCCATTCCAGCGGCAGTCAAGCGATTGTTTGCAGACCAGCTGCGCTGTATCTACTGGCGCAACAAGCTGGCAGTGTCCACCTTGAATCTCACTGCCGGAGAGCGGGTGACAGAGATCAAGATTTTCGAGCTGTGTCTGACCGGACCAAAACTGGATGAAGCTGTTCTGCGCCAAATCGACAGTGAAATCCCCTATCACATTCTGTTTGTTCTTTCTTATGAGAATAAGGTGCAGGCTTGAATCGGCTGTAAAGATACATCTGCGAACAGCAGTGCCAAGGTAAGCCGCTATCTGCATACAGACTGGATGCCAGAGACAGAATTGTCCCTTGCGATAAGCGGCCTGAGTTTAGATGCGGTTTACGATGGACTGGTGCGGCAGATTGCCCGATTGCAGGGTGAGAGCTGGAGTACCGCATACAGCATTGCGGAGAACATCCAACGCTCTGCGGAACGTGAAAAGCTGCAAAAGCAGATTGCGGCATTGGAGAATAAGATTCGGAAAGAAAAACAGTTCAATCGTCAGGTAGAGATGAATGCGGAACTGAGAAGATTAAGAATCTTTTTAAAGAACTTTTAATCATAGGAGAGTAAAACATTGCTTTTTAAGGACAACCCCAAAAGATATAAGCGTTTGCCTTCTATATTGAAAATATTGGGGACATTGATTTTAGCTGGAATTTTTTGTTTTTGCATCATTCCTGTTACGATAAACAAACTCTTCAAAATTCCAGCATGGAATGAATGGTTTCATGTTCAATGGCAGCCAGAAGATTCACTTAGTTATGTGGGTGGTGTATTGTCATTTATTGGTACAATGTTTCTTGGCTGGGTCTCATGGACACAAAACCAATCTTTGCAGCACCAGCAAGAAGATGCTTTTATAGCAGAAAATTCAAGTGCCGTATTTTTGGAACGCATTTTATTTTACCATTTGGATAAAACAATTTGCAGTTTTAACTTGCATCCAGAGTGTCTCCTTGCGACGTCTGTTAATACAAAAACTCCACTAGACTATTCTTCCATTGAGTGTGTTATCGAGCTGACCAGACAAAATAGTGTGCCTGCGGCTATTCGTGTAGTCAAAACGGAAGTGTATACAGAAAATTCTGTGTTTGAGTTCCACGCAATCGATGATTGCTATTCAAGAACCATTACGGGTCTTGAAGTAAGCCGCTTTCAAATAGCACTTATTATGTCTCATAAAGAAAAACAGGATTTTGGAGAGATTTTTAGAAGTCCATCGTTTGATATTAGTATTACGCTGGAAATTATTAGTGATAAGTATATTTCATCTCTTTTGAAATGTAAAAGTTCACTAAGGCGGTTGACCGCTGGAGAAATCATAATATTCGAGGCTGAAAAGGAAACCACCCGATATATTTGGTACAAAAGCAATATAGTTAGTCGTAACTCCATTACATATAGAACAGAAAGTACGGAGGATATTCCGAATGAATAGCAAACTTCCCCTTCAAACCCACAACCTGACAGCCCAGAACATTGATAAAATCGCCGCGCTTTTTCCTAACTGCATCACGGAAATGCTGGACGAGGAGAAAAGCACCCCCGACCGCAAGGTTTACAAGCGTGGTATCAACTTTGAACTGCTGAAGCAGATGCTCTCGCCGGACGTGGTAGACGGAGATGAAGCATACGAGTTTACATGGGTGGGCAAAAAAGCATCCATTGTGGAAGCCAACAAGCCTATCCGCAAGACCCTGCGCCCCTGCCCGGCAGAAAGCAAAAACTGGGATGATACCGAGAATCTCTACATTGAGGGCGATAATCTGGAAGTTTTGAAGCTTCTACGAACAAGCTATTTGCATAAAGTGAAAATGATCTATATTGACCCACCCTACAATACAGGTAATGACTTTATTTATGCAGACAATTTTATGCGCTCTCAGAACGAGGAAAATCGTCAGATGGGAATGTATGACGAGGAAGACAATCGCTTGTTCAAAAATAACGATACGAATGGAAAATTTCATTCGGATTGGTGTAGTATGATGTACTCGCGATTGCTGATGGCACGAGATTTTTTGACGAATGATGGCGCTATTTTTATTTCCATAGATGATTCTGAAGTGCGCAATCTCAAAAATATGTGTGACGAAATTTTTGGAAATTCCAATTTTGTTGCACAGCTTATCTGGCAAAATAAAAAGGGCGGCGGAAACGATTCTAAGCACATTGCAATTGAGCATGAGTATATTCTGGTTTATGCAAGCAACAAAGAACTGCTTGCTGAATTTTATGAGCGTTATTCCGATGAATATATAAAGCGTTATAAAGAAGAAGATTCCATTGGTAGGTTTTATTGGGACACATTCAAACGTAAGGCGGGAAAGCAGTATTATCCTATTACCTGCCCGGATGGAACGACTTTGGAATACGATGACGATGGGAATCCTATCAGCTGGCTTCGTTCTAAAGCTAGGTTTGAAGCAGACTTGAAAATAGGGGACGTTCGTTTCGTAAACACTAATGGAAAATGGTCTGTGCAATTCAAGCAGAGAATCCCTGAGGGAAAAACGCCGCGCAGCATTTTTACTACGGCTCCAGTTGTTTCTACTAAGGGAACCACAAGCACCGGAGCGAGTGATGTTTATGAATATTTTAAAAAGGATGTGTTTTCTAATCCAAAACCGGTAAAACTGATAGAATTTCTTCTGAGCTTCTGCTTGGGAAAAGACGATATTGTTTTGGATTTTTTTAGCGGTTCTGGAACAACGGCAGATGCTGTGATGAACGCAAATTTGTTTAGTGGAAATAACAATAAATTTATTCTTGTTCAGCTGGCTGAAGATATTGATAAGATGCTTTCTAGCAGTTCAGCAAATGCAAAGAGAGTGGCGGATAATGCTATTTCGGTGCTGGATGAGATTCATAAGCCGCATTTTATTACAGAACTTTCAAAAGAACGCATTCGCCGTGCCGGACAAAAAGTGGACGAAGAAAACAATTGCTGGAAGTGCGTTCCTCTGAACCGCATGGATGGCTCTAAGCCGGGCGATGATACCACTGCTAAAATTGTAAAAACGATTGACGCTGGAGATGGAAAGCCGCCGATTGAAATGGTGGATATCAGCAAGAATCCAGATGTGGGCTTCCGTGTTTTCAAGCTGGACGATACCAATATGAAGGACGTCTATTATTCTGCCGAAGAATACTCCCAGACCAACCTCGAAGATTTGGAAAGCAACATCAAAGAGGACCGCACCGACCTTGATTTGCTATTTGGCTGTCTGCTGGATTGGGGACTGCCGCTGTCCATGCCGTATCGGTCTGAGAAAATCGACAACTGCACTGTCCATACCTACGCACCCGGCGATGCTGCGCTGAATGTTCCCGATGCCCTGATTGCCTGCTTTGACAGCAATGTGCCGGAAAATGTTATCAAGGAAATCGCCAAGCGCAAGCCGCGCCGTGCAGTGTTCCGGGATTCTTCCTTTGCCAGCAGCCCGGAAAAGATCAACGTGTTTGAAATTTTCAAGCTGTATGCGCCGGATACCGATGTCAAGGTGATTTGAGGGAGAACAGCAGATGAAACTTCAATTCAAACACCAGAAATTTCAGGCAGATGCCGCAAAAGCCGTGGTGGACGTCTTTGCAGGCCAGCCCTACCTGACTACGAATTACCGCATCGACAACGGCAGCGGCATTTACCAGACTGATATGGAAACAAGCTTCACAGGCTGGCGCAATGAACATATTGTACCAGAGCTGAGCGACAGTATTATTCTGGAACACCTGCAAAAAATCCAGCGCACCAACCAGATTGAACCATCCAAGCAGTTGGAGGGACACTATAACCTTACCATTGAGATGGAAACAGGTGTCGGCAAAACCTACACCTATATCAAGACCATGTATGAGCTGAACAAGCATTACGGCTGGAGTAAGTTTATCGTGGTCGTGCCCAGTGTTGCCATCCGTGAGGGTGTGTATAAATCGTTTGAGGTCACACAGGATCACTTTGCAGAAGAGTACGGCAAGAAGATCCGCTTCTTTATCTACAACTCCGCACAGTTGACGGAAATTGACCGCTTTGCCTCGGATAGTTCCATCAATGTCATGATCATCAATTCGCAGGCGTTCAATGCCAAAGGCAAAGATGCCCGCCGTATTTATATGAAGCTGGACGAGTTCCGTTCCCGTCGGCCCATTGACATTATTGCAAAGACGAACCCGATCCTGATTATTGATGAACCGCAGTCGGTGGAGGGCAAGCAGACCAAAGAGCGGATGAAAGAGTTCAACCCGATGATTACTCTGCGCTACTCGGCTACCCACCGTGCAGACAGCATCTACAACATGGTCTACCGGCTGGATGCAATGGAAGCCTATAATAAGCGTCTGGTTAAGAAAATCGTGGTCAAAGGCATTACGGAATCCGGCAGTACCGCTACGGATGGGTTTGTCTATCTGGAAAGCATCAATCTTTCCAAGGCAGACCCTACGGCAACGATCCAGTTCGACTGCAAGGGAAAATCCGGCCTGCGCAAAGTAACGCGCACCGTTGGGCTGAAATTCAACCTCTATGACCACTCCGGCAATCTGGACGAATATAAGGATGGCTATGTGGTGAAAGAGATTGATGGCCGTGATAACCACATGGAATTTCTGAATGGTGTCCGATTGTTTGCCGGAGATGTGGTCGGCAAGGTGGACGAGGACCAGCTGCGCCGCATCCAGATTCGGGAAACAATCCTTTCGCATCTTGAGCGGGAACGTCAGCTGTTCCACAAGGGCATTAAAGTGCTGAGCCTGTTCTTTATTGACGAGGTGGACAAGTACAAGTGCTACGATGCCGCTGGTCAGCCCTACAACGGTATTTATGCAGAGATGTTTGAGCAGGAGTACGAGGATATTGTCGGCCAGATGCAGCTTTCGCTGGGCGAGGATGATTACATCCGCTACCTGAAAGCAATTTCTGCACACGATACCCATGCGGGTTATTTTTCGGTGGATAAGAAAGGCCATTTTGTCAATCAGGTTGCAGGCGATGACAAGCGGGAGAAAACCTCCAATGACATCAGTGCCTATGACCTGATTATGAAAAACAAGGAGCTTCTTCTTGACCGTGACCCCAATCGTTCCCCTGTGCGATTTATCTTCTCGCACTCTGCCCTCCGGGAAGGATGGGATAACCCGAACGTGTTCCAGATTTGCACCCTGAAACAGAGCAGCAGTGAAGTCCGCAAACGACAGGAGGTTGGCCGCGGCCTGCGTCTGTGCGTCAACCAGAACGGTGAACGTATGGATGCGAATGTTCTGGGCAACGATGTGCATAACATCAACATCCTGACTGTCATCGCCAGTGAAAGTTATGACAGCTTCGCCAAAGGCCTGCAAAGCGAACTGGCCGAAGCAGTTGCAAACCGCCCCAGAAAGGTGGATGCAGCCTTGTTTGTTGGCAGAGTTCTTACGGACGCAAACGGCAACGAACAGATTGTGGATGCAGACACCGCCGCTGCCATCTATTTTGATCTGGTCCAGAATGGCTATGTGGACCGCCATGGTGCGCTGACGGACAAGTACTATGCCGACCATGCAAACCATGCGGTGCAGGTGGCAGAAGAAGTTGCAGACTGTGCAGCATCGGTCATTGACCTGCTGGACTCTGTTTACAGCGATAAGGTCATGCTGCCTGAAAATGCACGTTCCAACAATGTGGAATTAAAAATCGACCCAGACAAGCTGGCCATGCCGGAGTTCAAGGCCCTTTGGAACAAAATCAGCCCGAAATCGGTTTATGTGGTGGATTTTGACACAGATGAACTGGTGCAAAAGTCCATTCGCTCGCTCAACCGCAATCTGAACGTATCAAAGATTTACTTCAAAGTAGAATCAGGTGAAATGACGGAGATCAAATCCAAGGATTCTCTGTTAGATGGCTCTGCTTTCGCAAAAGCGGATCAGCATAAATATGACCCACAGACCAAAATTCATGCCAGCCAGAGCGTCAAGTATGACCTGATTGGCAAGCTGGTGGCTGAAACCAAGCTGACCCGCAAGGCGATTGTACAGATTCTGGTCGGCATTGAAAAAGCGGTGTTCGATCAGTTCAAGGATAACCCGGAAGAGTTCATCCTGAAAGCAGCTGCCCTCATCAATGATGAAAAGGCGACAGCCATCATCCAGCATATCACCTACAATATTTTGGATGAACATTACGATACGGACATTTTCACTGAGCCGACCTTGAAGGGAAAACTCGGTACGAACGTCATGAAAGTACAGCGGCATCTGTATGACCATTTGATTTACGATTCTACTAATGAGCGTGATTTTGCCGCCGACCTCGATACGAACCGTGATGTGGCAGTCTATGTAAAGCTGCCAGATGGATTCTATATTTCCACACCTGTTGGAAAATACAATCCCGACTGGGCGATTGCGTTCTATGAGGGCACAGTCAAGCACATCTACTTTGTTGCTGAAACCAAAGGCACACTGGATTCCATGAAGCTCAATCACATCACCCCGGTAGAACAGGCGAAAATTGATTGTGCCCGTGCACATTTCAAGGCACTGAACGATGAAAACGTGGTGTACGATGTGGTAAGTGACTATCAGACATTGCTGAACGCAGTTATGAAATAATAAACCAAAACAAATAATACGGTGCTGCTGTGCAGCATGCCCAGAAACGGTAAGGTTCTATTGCGAACTTTGCCGTTTTTTCTTTTTGTCCAAAATTGTATTCCAAAACGGCCCTATAGATTCATATTGGTGTAAGAAGTTTTCCAAACAAAATTTGAAAATCAGGTTGCCAAACACCCGTTTTAGAATGCTATAGATATAGGAGGTTGTTTGAAAAAGTGAAAAATTTCCGAATTTTCATAAGACCCCGTTTAAAAATACCCCTTTAAGTTTGTATAGGGTGTAGGGACTACTTTCAGAAACGAACCCCTTTGCATTTTGGAAAGTCCACAACTTCTTACAAAACAACATCGTACCTTGACAACAACATGATCGGCTGCAAGTTAATATGCTTTTTCGGAGAAGTGCCGCCACGACAAGAGCGCACCAAGAAGAAGCCATACGCCGGAGGAAATCGGGCAGGAACAGCTTGCGAGCAGACCGACACCGAAGAAGAACCGGGCAAGCTGGCAGAGAGGACTTCGCAAAGTTTTGTCTGTCAGGTTGTTCGGCGCAAGAGTGCAGAGAGGTGCGGGTCGCCTGCGGCGATCTCAAAAGGCCACTGGCCTTTTGAAGCACCGACCGAGCCGACAGGCGAGACCAGCTCTTTGCGCGGGTCAAGGGCGGCAGTCTTGCCCAGTGGATGTGATGCCCTGCGTCATATCCTACTGGGTATTATCTGGCGCATAGTGGGCGGCAGATTTGCAGCTTCGCTGCACTGCGTTTCCCCTATCCCGCGCACGGCGTTCTCTGCGTGACCCCCAGAAAGGAGAGACGGTCGCTGAAACTGACCCGACACAATGGCCGTGCCGGAAAGCACGGCACTTACAATCCGAAGCACAATGACCGCAGTTTTGAAATTGCCAACAGCGAGCATATCGACCCGGAACGTGTCCAGCAAAACATTTATTGGGATTGTTATAACGGCATCCGTTCTGCCTTGCAGCCCAAAGATGTGGATAGTCTGGCTGACACTTTTGAAGAAGTTGAAAAGATCTACTACAAACTGCATTACACCAACTTCACCGAAAGACAGAATGAGCGCAACGCCAAAATCCGGCATACCGAGCGAAACCGCTCCACCGAAGATTTGCTTGCCAGCAAGAAAACCTGCCCCGAAGAAAGCATCTATCAGCTTGGAACGCTGGAGAGCCACGCTTCGCCCAAAGAACTTTTTCAAATCGCTACAGAATTTATGGATGAGTTCCATGAGCATTTCGGCAAACACGTTCACATTCTGGATTGGGCCTTGCATCTGGATGAAGGTACGCCGCACATCCACGAACGCCATGTGTTTGACTGTGAAAATAAGTATGGAGAGAGTGCTCCGCAGCAGGAAAAGGCATTGGAAGCACTGGGTTTTGAACAGCCAAAACCAGACAAGCCCCTTGGTCGCTACAACAATCGTAAGATCACATTTGATGCAGCCTGCCGCACGATGCTGTTTGAGATTGCCAAACGCCATGGTCTGGAACTGGACGAAGTGCCAGAATACGGCGGACGGGCTTATCTGGAAAAGCAGGACTATATCATGGCAAAGCAAAAAGAACAACTTGCTCAACAGGAAAAAGCCGTACAGGAACAGACCGCTCAGCTTGAAAATTTGAAACAAGAGAATGAGAAAGCACATCATCAGCAGGTTCGCCGTACAACCTATCAGTCTCTAACACTTCTGAGCAACGATAAAAAAATTCAAAAGCAGGAAAAACAGTTAAGTGAACTTTCTCAGAAGATTGAAGATACCGAGAACTTGTTGGATGAAATTTCTGCGGTTGCCTACGACAAAGCTGTGGCTGTTGTTTCAGAAAATGCTGTGAACGATGCTTTGAAAGCAAGCACAGAACAGGTCAATATATATTTGGACTGGCTGAAAGAGCCGGGGCGAACGGCAAGCAAGGAAACATTGGACTACACCACATATCAAATCACAACGCTGCGAAAAAATATTATTGCAGCAGTAAACAGGATTACCGCAAGATTGACAACTGTCCTTATAAAGCCGGAAATCAAAAAGCCTGCCATCGAGCAAATCAAAGAAAATACTCGTCCGTCTGTTCTACAAAAGCTGCATCGGCGGCAGGAAGAAATCAATCAGCGTGAGCAGACATGCACCAAACCAAAGAAGCGCAGTCATGGCATGGAACTGTAAAGGAGGCCAACTTTCAAGAACAACAATTTATTTGAAATCGTAAAACGGAATATCACTACTCGACAGGCGGCAGAAGCCTATGGCTTTCGTCCAAACCGCAGCAGCATGATTTGCTGTCCATTCCATGCAGACCGCAATCCCAGCATGAAAGTGGATTTTCGGTTTCACTGTTTTGGCTGTGGAGCGGATGGTGATGTAATCGACCTCACCGCAAAACTGTTTCAACTGTCCCTGCTACAAGCGGCTGAAAAGCTGGCTGCAGATTTTGGACTTTCTGCAACAGATAACTTTCAACCACTTCCCTGCAAGCCGGTGGAAAAACCGCTAAGTCCGAAAGAGCAATTCTACAAAATCCTGTGTGGCTATCGTTCTCTGCTAGCAAATTGGCACATGGCCTATGCACCCAAAAATCCAGAAGCATCCCTGCATCCTTGTTTTGTAGCAAGTCTACACTATGCAGACCGTGTGCAATATCTGCTGGATATTCTTTTGCAGGGAAGTCCAAATGAAAAGCAACAATTACTCAACGGAAAGGAAGTGACCGCCCTTGGAGAAGCAATCGAACGATGCAAAGAAACCGAAGAAGCAGCATAACACACCTGCTCGGAACTGGGTGGGTGATAACGGAAAAATTATTGAACCATTATTCGCAGATTACTTTTTGAGCCTGCACCCCATGCGCTGCTTTCAAGGCAGGCTGTTCACGGTGGATGGCATGGTGGAGGATGAAGCTCCACTGAAGAAGGAAATCTATGAGCAGATTCGCTATTATGCCACCACCAGCGTAGCGCGGCTCCAGCCGCTCACGATGCGGTTGCGCATGGGAAAAGTGGTGCGGGAGGGGGGCAGGTTCATCGGGAACTCGGAGACTACCGCTCCATGCCCGTCCGCAATGCGCTGCGCCAAGTTTCTGTTTTCCCGAGGATACAGTTTGTTGAGACCTGCCCCGATAACGGCGATGGTGCGTCCCTCCGCGTCCATGGCCCCGGTATGGGCTTCCGTGTCCACACCGTGCGCCAGTCCGGAAATGACGGTGACTCCGGCTTCCGCCAGGTCATGGGAGATGTTTCTGGCGCAAAGCCTGCCGTAATGGGTGGCCATCCGTGAGCCGACGACGGCAATGGAGCGTTCGGCATCCGTTCCGTTCCAGTTTCCCCAGGAGTAGAGGACAATGGGCGGGTCTGGGAGAGCACGCAGGGAGGATGGGTAGGAGTCGTCAAAAACCGTGGTTACTGCGGCCCCTGCGTTATCCGCCAGTTCCAGTTCCCTGTACGGGTTGACGATGCTCCGCCAAGAGGAAATGCGGCAAGCCAGCTGCGCTCCCACGCCGGGAATTTCCATCAACAGGGAGGAAGGGGATTCCAGAATCAGTTCCGGAGAGGCGAATACCTGCAGGAGACGCATGATTCTGACAGGGCCCAGGCCCGGTATCAGGTTCAGGGCTATGGCTGCTTCCCGGGGTGTCATGAATAAGGGGTCAGTTCCTGGTAAACGTCCAGATGGGCTTGAATCATATCCTGCATATTGTAAGGGGAAGGAATTTGCCGGGGCAGGGGGGGGGCTGGGCATGCCAGCGGGCCAGCAGGTCCGCCATGGAGGCGGTATCTCCTACGGCGACGTTCCCTTCAGGAAGGAAGGCGTCCAGCTGTTCCTTGACTCCGCCGTGGGCGTATCCGGCCACAGGTTTGCCCAGGGCGAGCGCCTCCAGGGTTGATTTGCCGAAGGCTTCCGGGCTTTTGGTCAGGGAGAGGGTGACGGAACATGTGGAAAGGATTTCCCTCAGATCCTGGCGATGTCCTGTCCAGGTGAAGGACTGGGAGACGCCGGAACGTTCTATTGCCCGCAGGACCTCGTTTTTATATTCTTCTTTTCCCTTCTTTGCTTCTCCTACAATGACGGCGTGGGCCGGGATTCCCTGTTCCAGAAGCTGCCTGACGACCGGAATCAGATCCAGATGCCCTTTCAGGCGCGTGATGCGGCCCGGCAGGCACAGGGTGAATTTCCCCTTCAGTTCAGGATAGGACATGAACCAGCCCATGAGCCATTCCCGGGAGGGGGAGTAGGCCGGGTGATATTGGTCCGGGGAAATAGCATTGGGTATGATTCTGATATGGTCCGGAGGGGTGGACGGATAATGGTCAAGGATGTAGTCCCTGATGCAGTTGGAGACGGCGATCACCCGCTCTCCCCGGCTCATGATGGCGGAGTACCGGT
>OLVY01001032.1_pt1 | contig 18676 bp, 20 predicted proteins | sample 1674261 | NCBI WGS metagenome assembly OLVY01 (sample SAMEA103958155, study PRJEB25191) | human gut metagenome | biome: human-associated habitat [ENVO:00009003]; feature: intestine environment [ENVO:2100002]; material: feces | place: Germany | collected 2013/2015
CCGGCAGACATTACTGCCGGGACTGAAACTGTCTTACGACCACCCGCATTTGGCCGGAGGTTTTGATTGTTATTCCGGCACACGGATGTAGGACACAGGGCGGCCGTTTTCAAATGTGACGGTGAAGCCCGTACCGGGCTTTACGGAGTAGTCATACCGCCCACCGCCGAACCAGGTCATCATCAGCCCCGCCGTGACGCCGCCGTGAATGACGCACACCGCATCCTCCCCGGCTGCCAGCACCCGGTCCATGGCGGCCCGGTTCCGGGCCAGCACCTGGGGCGCGCTTTCCCCGTGGGGGCAGGGGTTGTGCTCCACGTCGGCGATCCACGCCTGATACGCCGGCGTGTCCTTCAGCTGCTGATAGCTTTTCATCTCAAAGTCGCCGAAGTCCATCTCCCGCAGGCCCGGCAGCTGCACATGGGGTACGTCGCCGTACAGCGCCGCCAGGGTCTGCTCCGTCCGCAGCAGGCCGCTGGTGTAGTACCGCTTCGCCCGGGGATAGGCCGCCGCGTTTTCGTGCAGGGCCGCCAGGGACTCCGGCAGGGCCGGAATATCCGCCGCGCCGTAGTACAGGTCCCGGCGGCTGCCGTCGGTCTCCCCGTGGCGCAGAAGGGTCAGCTTCATTTCAATTCCTCCGTCAATCCGCAAAATACCCGGTATACATGACCGGCGCTTTCCGCCAGCTGCCGCAGCAGCCGCCCGTGGCGCTCCCGCCACGCCCGCTCTCCGGCGTCTATGGGCACCACGCCGCTGCCGATCTCCCGGGCCACCACCGCCTCCGCCGCCAGCAGCAGGGGCAGGGCCTCCGCCGCCTGGCCGCGCCGGGTCAGGGCCTCCAGGTGGACATAGCACCGGGCAGGGGCGGGAGCGTCTGTTGCCAGGTCGCAGATGTCCGCCGCCGTCAGGCGGTATTTTTCCGCGGCAAACGTACACTTTCCCTGGTACGCGCCGCCGATGATCAGATCCATGCCGTCACCTCCACAGAATGGCTGCCGCGCAGCCGCACAGCTCGCCGAGCGTCAGGGCAAAGCCGGAGATATCCCCGGACATGCCGTCCAGATTCCGGTAGCCGTACCACACCGCAAGGCCATAGCCCGCTGCCGCCGCCAGGGGGGCGAAGCTGCCCCACAGCCACAGGGGCAGCCCCGCCGCCAGCACCAGCAGCACCGCAAGAGCCGCCAGATAGCCGCCCCGGGACGCGCCCATGGCGGCGTATTGACTGGTGTCCATGGGCCGCAGGCCCAGCACCGCCAGCCCGGCGCAGGCCCGCGCTGCCGCCGGGATCAGCAGCAGCGCCTGCCAGACAATGCTCTCCGCCGACAGGAACAGGCTCCACTGGCCCAGGGCCAGCAGCACCAGGCAGATCACGGCGAAGGCCCCGCAGTGGGAGTCCTTCAGAATGCGCCGGCGGGTGGGCAGGTCCCGCCGGGACAGCACCGCGTCGCACACGTCCATGTATCCGTCCAGGTGCATGAACCCCGTGACCAGCCACGGCACGGCGGCGCACACCGCCGCCCGTACCGGCTCCGGCGCGCCCCGCAGCAGCAGCCACGCACCGGCCCATATGCCGCCCACCAGCAGGCCCACCAGAGGCAGGCACACCAGCATTTTCCGGCGGGCCGTTTCGCTCCATAGCTTTTTGGGGCAGGGGATGGCCAGAAACATTCCCCAGGCCATGAAAAATCCGTATACCCAGTCACGCATCCGGCAGCTCTCCCTTCCACATCCGCACGCAGCCGGCACTCAGCTCCGCCACGGCGTCAAATTCCGCCGCCAGAGTCCGGCACACCGCCGCCAGGCCCCGGCGATACGTCTCGGTCCAGGTCTCGTAGGTCACGCCGTCCCGCCAGATCTCGTCGCACACGCACACCAGGTGCCGGACGCGCCGGCTGACGGCCAGCAGCTCCTCCGCCGTTCGCTCCGGAGCAGCGGCGTCCGGCGATGGGCCGGAGAACATCTGGCAGGCCAGACACGCCGTGACGCTGTCGAACAGCACGGCGCTCTCCGGCGGCACCGCCGCCAGCCCCCGGGGCAGCTCCCGGCCCCGCTCCAGGGTCTGGAAGCCCCAGCCCTCCCGCTCCGCCAGGTGGCGGCGGACGATGGCCCGGTCCTCGCCGTCCCGGGGCTCCAGGGTGGCCCAATAGATCATGGGGCCGCCGTCTGCCAGACGGCGGGTCAGCCGCTGGCCCAGCATGCTTTTGCCGCTTTTGCTGCCGCCCAGAAGAAGGATCCTCATGATTTGTCCACCGTAAATGCGTCCCCCTGCCGGATGGGGGTCAGATATTCGTCCTCAATGGCCGCCTCCGGGAAGGTGGCCATCCCGTCCAGCACCGCGCAGGCCCCCTGCAATATCCGGAACAGCAGGGGACACCCGCTGCCCTCGCCCAGGCGCATGCCCAGCAGCAGACACGGCTCCAGCTCCAGCTCCCGGGCTGCCAGCCGGTAGCCGATCTCATAGGAGGCGTGGGACAAAAACAGATGATCCCGCACCCGGGGACACAGCCGCACGGCGCACAGGGCCGCCACGATGGAGATGTATCCGTCCACCGCCGCCGCCAGCCCCTCATGGGCGCAGCCCAGAAACAGCCCCGTCATGGCGGCCAGGTCCAGGCCGCCTACCGCCGCCAGAACGGCCACCGGGTCGCCGGGGTCCGGATGATGCAGGGCCAGGGCCTGCCGCAGCACCCGCTTTTTCGTGGCGAAGCCCCCATCCGTCAGGCCGCCGCCCCGGCCTGCCACCTCCTCCACGGAGGCCCCGGTCAGGGCCGCCAGCACGGCGGCGGAGGTGGTGGTGTTGCCGATGCCCATTTCCCCCACGCCCACGGCGTCTATGCCCTCCTCCTTGGCCATGTGGGCCAGGTCAAGGCCCACGGACAGGGCTCGGAGGGCCTCCTGCTCCGTCATGGCGGGCTCCGCGGCAATGTCGCCGGTGGAGAAGCGGACCTTCCGGTCCAGCACCTGGGGGCAGGACACCGGCACGCAGATGCCCACGTCCACCACCTGCACATCGTCGCCGAAATACGCCGCCAATGCGGACATCCCGGTTTTGTGCCGGGTCATGTTCACCGCCTGCTGCACCGTCACGGACTGGGGGGCGCAGGATACGCCCTCCGCCACCACGCCGTTGTCCGCCGCCAGCACCGTTACCCGGCACCGGTCGATCCGGGGCCGGGGCGTTCGCCGGATGCCGGCCAGCCGGATGGACATGTCCTCCAGGGCCCCCAAGCTTCCCGGGGGCTTGGCCAGCTCCGCCTGCCGCCGCCGGGCGGCGTCCATGGCCTCCCGGTCTGCCGGGAGAATGGACTCTATATATGCTGTCAATTCTTGCCTTGTCATGTGTTCGCTCCGTATCCGTGCTGCCGCAGCCAGTCGAGAGACGGGCCGCAGTCCTGATTTTCCAATGTGAACGTGGCCGCGGGGCACAGCTCCAGGATGGTGTCCAGCACCTGCTCCATAGCCAGGGTCCCCTGGCCCAGGGGGTCGTGGAGGTCATTGTGCCCTGCGTTGTTGTGCAGGTGGACGTGCCGCAGCCACGGGGCCATGGGGGCCACCCATTCCAGAGGCGGCACCCGGCTGACGAAGGTGTTGGCATGGCCCACGTCCAGGCACAGGCCCAGCCGGGGATCGTCCACCTGGCGGGCAATGTCCGCCAGTAGCAGGGGTTCCGGCTCCATGACGTTTTCCAGGGCGATGGTCATATCCGGCGGCAGCTCCGCCAGAAGCTCCCGCCAAAAGAGAACCGACTGCTCCACGTACCACTCCGGAAAGTACACCTGGGGCACGAAGCCCCCGTGGATCACCAGCTGCCGGACGCCCAGGTCCCGGGCCAGGGCGATGGCCTGGCGGTACCGCCGGGCCGTTACCTGCCGCACCAGAGGATCAATGGCGCAGGGGCACAGCTCGGCAAAGGGCGCGTGGAGCCAGAAGCGGTGAAGCCCCGCCATATCCGCCCGGACGGCGGACAGCACCGCCGGGTCCTCCAGATTGGGGGCATAGCAGAACGCCGCGATCTCCAGGCCCAGCCCGTTTTCCCGGGCCAGGTCCGCCGCCCGGCCGTCGATGCCGGACAGGTACAGACGGTCCCACAGGGCTTCCCGTCTCATATGCGCATCCCCCTTCCTTATTAAATGTGTAACAGCCGTCCCGCCAACCGGCCGGAGGCCCAGGCCCACTGCAGGTTGAAGCCCCCGCAGTCGCCGTCTACGTCCAGCACCTCGCCGCAGGCGTAAAATCCCGGCGTCAATCGGCTTTCCATGGTCCGGGGGTCAAACTCCCCGGTGCGCAGGCCGCCGGCGGTGACCTGGGCCTGGTCAAAGCCGCAGGTGCCGGTGACGGGCAGGGCAAGGTCCCGCACCCGGCGGCAGAGCGCCTCCAGCTGGCGGTCCGTTATCTCCGATATCGCCGCGCCGCCGTTGATGCCCGCCGCCTTGCACAGCATCCGTCCCAGCCGGGGATGGACGCTGCCGGTCAGCAGCGCACCGGCCTCCTGCCGGGACAGGGCCGTCCGCCGGCTATGCAGCCAGGTCAGGGTATCCTCCCGGCTCCACCCGGGCAGAAAATCCAGGTGCAGGGCGATGCCGTCGCCGCCGGTGGAAATCTGGCGGGACAGGTCGAACACCGCCGGGCCGCTGACGCCGTATTCCGTGAACAGCACCTCTCCCTGACCGGCGGTCAGTGTCTCACCCTCTCGGGTCAGAGTCAGGGCAGCCTGGGCCTTCACGCCCTTGAGGCCCCGGGGATAGGTGGGGTCGGTGCACACCTGCACCAGGGAGGGATACAGAGCCGTCCGGTGGTGGCCCAGCTGCCGGGCCAGCTGATAGCCGTCCATGCCGCCGCCCAGCTTTCCTCCGGCAGCGCCGCCGGCGGCCAGGATGCACCGCTGGGCCGTGATGGTGTCGCCCTCCTCCGTCTGGGCCAGGAACTGTCCCTCCCGGCGCTTCAGCTGGCGGATGACGCAGCCGGTGCGCACCCGGATATTCTCCTGCTGCTCCAGGGCGAACCGCAGCACATCCAGCACCGATGCCGCCGCATTGCTCAGAGGGTACACCCGGCCACCGGGCTCCGTGACGGTGACCAGGCCCAGGCGCCGGAAAAAGGCCAGCGTTCCCGCCGCCGAAAGCTCCGGCTCCTCCAGGGCGAACCGGCAGAAATCCGGCTCCTCTCCGTGATACCGGTCCGGCCGGGCGTTTTCGTTGGTGAGGTTGCAGCGGCCGTTGCCGGTGGCCAGCAGCTTCCGGCCCACCCGGGCCTGCCGCTCCGCCAGCACCACCTGGTGGCCTGCCCGGGCCGCCGTCAGGGCCGCCGCCATGCCCGACGCACCGCCGCCGATAATCAGCACGGTCATCTCTCCGCCTCCAGCCGCTTCCGGGTGAGATAGCCCTCCAGCATCAGGGCCGCCGCCACGGCATCCACGGTTTTCTTCCGCTTTTTGGCGTTCTGCCCGTTGTTGAACAGAATGTTGTGGGCGTCGATGGTGGTGCGCCGCTCGTCCCACAGGGTCACCGGCAGCCCCGTCAGCTGACGCAGCGTCTGGCCGAAGGCGGCGGCCTTCTCTGCCCGGGGGCCCACAGTGCCGTCCATGTTCTTGGGATAGCCCAGCACCAGCTCCGTGACCCCGTGCTGGGGGATCAGGGCGCAGATCTCCTGGGCCACCGTCTCCGCCCGGCGGCTGTTGATGACCGTGGAAAACCCCGCCAGCGTGCCGGTGGCGTCGGATATGGCGATGCCGGTGTGGGCGTCGCCGTAGTCAATGGCCATGATCTTCATGGGAAGTACCTCGCTTCTTTGTCGTTCCCCTTTATCATACACGATTTTTCTCCGGCCTGCAACCGGAAGAAGGTCTCGTTGGCAAGCGGAAGCCACCGGTTCTGTTCCGAACAGAACCGGTGGCTTCCTACATTTCGTGTCTGCTGACGATGGACTGCTTCCGTATCCGCGCCGTTGTAAACGTCCGCCTCGATACCCGCGGCATGGAGGCTTACAGCGGCCTGCCTGGAGCGTCCATTTCCGGCAGGCCGGGATTATTTGCCGCTTTACGGGCGGAGCTTGTCCCACCAGTCCTGCCAGGAGCCGGAGCCCCCGTCGTCATCATCGTCGTCTCTGCCGGGGATGGGGAAGATGGACGGCTTTTTGTTATGGACCGGGCACAGCTCGCCGTCCTTGCCGGTGAGGGTCTGGAGCAGGTACTCGTCGTCCTGGGCCTTGATGTTCTTGATGATCTCGCGGTTCCAATCCAGGGCGGCGATCTCCACCACGCTGCTGGCAGGGCAGTATTCCGTGGCCAGGTGCTTGCCATCCTTGCAGTAGCGCACCATCTTGTGAACATTACAGGTCTGGGTGGGGGCGGTGTCCGCCGCCACGGTGACGGTGGTGACGCGATTGCCGCGCAGATCGTGGGTGCAGGCCTCGGTGGCCAGCAGGCCGCTGTCCTGGCACACGGTGACCTGGGTCAGGCCGGAGCAGCTGTTGAAATCCTTGTTCTCCAGCCCGTCGTGGATGCGGCGCATGACCTCGCGCCACAGAACGGCGGAGGGGTTGCCCAGGGACTCGGAGAACCGCTCGTTGGACTTATAGCCCGTCCACACGGCGGCGCTGTAATAGGGGGAGAAGCCCGCGAAATAGCGGTCGCGGTTTTCGTCGGTGGTACCGGTCTTGCCGGCGATGGTCATGCCGGAGAACCGGGCCTCGCCGCCGGTACCGCTGGTGATGACGCTCTTGAGGGTCTGGCGGATGATGTAGGCGGTGGTCTGCTTCATGGCCACATGGGATTCCTTGTTGTTCTCACACACCAGGTTGCCCTGGGAATCCTCCACCCGGTAGAAGGTCCGGGGCGGGGTATACACGCCGTCGTTGACGAAGGCCCCATAGGCCGCGGCCATCTCCTCGGTGGTGACGCCGTATTCGTAGCCGCCCAGGCCCATGTTGCCGGATTGCTGGCTGTCGGCCTGGGTCAGGGTGGTGAAGCCCAGCTTCTCCACCATAAAGGTATAGGATTTATAGGTGCCGTATTGCTCCACCGTGCGCACGGCGCAGGTGTTCAGCGAGCGGACCAGGGCGGTGTAGAACGTGGTCAGGCCCCGGAAGCCGCTGCCGGAGTTGGAGGGCCACGCGCCGTAGCCGGGCAGGTCCCGGACGGGATAGTCGTCGATGGCGGAGGCGGCAGTGATGGTGCCGTCATCCAGAGCCGGGGCGTATACGGACACGGGCTTGGTGGCGGAGCCCGGCTGCCGGGCAGAGGTGGCCCAGTTCCAGCCCCGGTCCACTTCCTTGGCGCCGGTGCCGCCTACCATGGCCACCACGTCGCCGGTATAGGGGTCCACAATGGTGATGGCGGCCTGGAGGGGCTCGCCCTTGGAGTCGGTGTAGTTCGCATAGTTGGTGTTTTCAAACACGGACTCCGTAATATCCTGGATCTTGGGATTCTGGGTGGTGTAGATCTTGTACCCGCCGTTATAAACCTTGCTGACGGCCTTTTCAAAGGCGGTGCGGACGTAGCCGTCGGCGTCTGCCGGATCATCGGTGAGGCCGAAGAGCTCCACAAACTTCTCCGCCACGTCGGTGATGACCTCGTCGGTGAAATAGGAGTTGTTGGCGGTGCTGACCACGGCGGGCTTTTTGTCGTCCTCCTCCTGGGGGCCGACATAGTTGCCCAGATTGGTGTAGCCGTTGGTGAACACCACCTCCTGGGCCTTGGCGGCGTCATAGGCGGCCTGGTCGATCTTGCCTTGGGCCAGCATGGCGTCCAGCACGTCCAGCTGCCGGTTGCGGTTCTGCTCCCGGGTCCAGTCGCTGCGCAGGGGGTCATACTGAGAGGGGTTGTTGGTGATGCTGATGAGACAGGCGGCCTCAGCCAGGTCCAGCTCGGACACGTCCTTGTGGAAGTACATCCGGGACGCCGTCTGCACACCGTAGCACTGGTTGCCCAGATAGATGGTGTTCAGGTACATCTCCAGGATCTCGTCCTTGCTGTAGTCCTTCTCCAGGGCCAGGGCCCGGTACACCTCGGTCACCTTGCGCTTGACGGTGTTCTCGTTATTGCCGGTGACGTTCTTGATGAGCTGCTGGGTGATGGTGGAGCCGCCCTGGGTATTGCCGTTGGTGAGGGTGCTGAACACGGCCCGCAGGGTGCCGTGCCAGTCCACGCCGTGGTGGGTCTCGAAGCGCTTGTCCTCAATGGCAATGGTGGCGTCACGCAGGACCTTGGGGATGGAGTCGAAGTCCACCCAAATGCGGTTTTCATCGCCGAACAGGGTCTGGTACATGACCGTCTGCTTGGTCTCGGGGTCCTGATAGTACAGCTCCGTGGACACCTTCTGGTCATACTCGGACATGTCCACCTCCACATGCCCCTTCAGGGACGTGTTGACGTAGGTCATGAAGATCCCCACGAAAATGGAGGAGGTCAGCACGATGACCAGCAGGATGGTTCCCAGGACAATACCGACGGTCCGCCCGATGCGGCGGCCCTTTCCGGGTTTTTTCCCTGTTCTGGCGCTCTGCTCTGTCTTTTTGGGCTGATGGTCTTTGTTCATGGACAGGGCACCTTCCTTTCTCTGTTACTGGAATATATGCGCCGCACCTGTGGCGGCAGATAAAAAAACATTTTATTCCATAATAAAAACTATTGTACCATACCTGTCAACTGCTGAAAAGCTCTGTTTTGCCGGAAAACAAAACTTTTACACAGATTTTGCATGGAAATAGAGGAAGAAATGCCAAAAAACTGTATTTGAGCGGTGCAAAACGACGGACGGCAAAAGACCGCGCCGCCCCTTGCTTTTTCCGGCGGAATCGGGTATGATACAAAGGAAAGCTATACCAATCAGGAGGTAAACGGCAATGAGCGAAGAATTCGGCCCCAATTTCATCACCCTCACCGATGAGGACGGCAACGACATCGAGCTGGAATATGTGGACGCCCTGGAGGACAACGGCCAGACGTATATGGCATTTTTCCCCACAGTGGACGACGAGACCGACGAGGCAGCCGCCGAGGATTTCGGCCTGGTGATCCTGAAGTCCGTGATGGAAAACGGCGAGGAGCTGCTGACCACCCTGGATAGCGACCAGGAGCTGCAGCGGGTGTATGACCTGTTTATGGAGCAGCTGATGGATGAGGATGACGAAAATTCCTGACCCGATCCCCGGTCTATGGTGCCCCCATCCGGCATAACGCATACAAAAGACGCCCTGTGAGGGCGTCTTTTGCGCTTTGAGAAGGGTTTTGTGCAACGCAGAGCGGCTTCGTGAAAATGCTGAACAGGGGAGGCAGCTTCCGGAAAATGGAAGGAAAAATCTGCGCGATTCCCCTTTTATTTTCCCGTCGGGTCTGTTATACTATGGGTGTCGTCGAGAGACGGCTCCCTGCGGGTGTGACGGGCCTTTTTTATCCTCACATTTTGTTATAGGGGATGTCGGATCAGTATGTGAACAGCAGGCCTCCCGGCTGCCGTCTGCGGCTGGAAGTTGGAAGCTACGAAGCACGCTGGAGACAACCCACCTGCTGAATCGGTGCAGGTTATAACGCGGCCCCCACGGCCCCGCAGGCTTGTGCTTACACGCACGCAAACACGCCGCGATCAGCTTGATCGCGGCGTGTGTTTTTATGTCTCATTTACCAGGGCCAGCAGCTCACGGCGGGTGGCCTCCTGCTCCAGCCCCGCGCCGGTGAAATGGTTGAAGGCCAGAATGGCCTGCTGCACCAGCAGCTCCATGCCGGTGATGGCGATGAGGCCCCGGGCCCTGGCCGCCTGATACAGCTCCGTTTTCCGGGGGGCGTAGATCAGGTCAAACACCGCCGCGCCGGCGGGAAGGCTGCCCAGGAAGGACAGATCCGCAAACGGCGGGAAGCCCTCCATGCCCAGGGGGGTGGCATTGACCACCACCCGGCACTGCCGGGCGGCCTGGGGCAGCTGGTCCATGGTCACGTCGCCGCCGCGGCGGGCGGCGGTGATGACGCCCCGGTCTGCCAGGGCCCACCGGGCCGCCCGGGCCGCGCCGCCGTTGCCGATGACCAGGGCCCGGCCTGTGGGGGCGGCGCCCCGGGCGGCAAAGCCCGCCCGGATGCCGGGGGCGTCGGTATTATAGCCCACGGTGTGCCCGTTCCGGAAGCACACCGTATTTACCGCGCCGCAGGCCTCCGCCTCCGGGCTCAGCTGGTCCAGATAGCGGATGACCTCCTGCTTTAAGGGCATGGTGACGTTGCAGCCGTCCCATTCCCCGGCCCGGCCTGCCGCCATAAAGTCCGGCAGCGTCTCCCGGGTGACGGTGACGGCCTGATAGTCGCCTTCGATCCCCGAAAGGGCCAGCATGCGCCGGTGCAGCACCGGGGACATGCTGTGACCCACCGGGTCGCCGATCACACAGAGCTTCATTTCATATCCTCCTTGTGTATGCTTTCCAATAACTCCATGGCCTCCAGGTAGCCCCGGAAGCCGTGACCCACGATCTGGCCCCGGCAGGCCGGGGCGGTGACGGACGTCCGGCGGAACGCCTCACGGCGGCTGATGTCGCTGATGTGCACCTCCACCGCCGGAACACGGACTGCCAGCAGGGCATCGTAAATGGCGTAGCTGTAATGGGTATAGGCCCCGGGGTTGATGACGATGCCGTCATACACTCCGTCAGCGGCCTGAATTTCGTCGATGAGCACCCCTTCATGGTTGCTCTGGCGGATATCCGCCCGAATCCCCCGGGCGGCGGCATAGGCCGCGATCTCCGCGCAGAGGCCGGCGTAGGTGCCGGTACCGTAGACGCCGGGCTCCCGCTTGCCCAGCAGGTTCAGATTGGGACCGTTGAGAACAAGAAATTTCATTGCTGCTCCTCTCTCCACAGCCGGACGGCTTCCTCCGCCGCCTGACGGGCTGTGGGCTTGTTGACGGCATGGTGGGCGGCGGCCCGGTACAGGCCCCGCCGCTGGCGATACAGGCGGAAGATGGCGTCATCATCCGTCAGCAGGGGGCGGCCCTGCCGCCGCAGGGTCCGGCGGATGGCCCAGGGGGAGCGGTCCAGAAAGATCACCAGGCCGCTGCCCTTCAGCAGCGTTCGGTTCTCCCGACGCAGCACCGCCCCGCCGCCGGTGGCCAGAACCACGCCCTCCCGGCGGCACAGGTCCGTCAGCACCCGGGTCTCCAGAGTGCGGAAATATGACTCGCCGCCGTCGGCGAAAATGTCCGGTATGCTGCGGCCCTCCGCCTGCTCCAGGGCCTTGTCCGCGTCCACGAAGGGAAGCCCCAGGGTCCTGGCCGCCAGCCTGCCCACGGTGCTTTTGCCGCTGCCGGGCAGGCCCACGAAAATCAGGTTTCTCACGACTGCTCCTCCCGGCTCAGGGCCATCAGCGTTTCATACAGCCGCTCCACCTGCTCCCGGCGCTCCGGGGCCAGATCGCCCCGGCTGCGCAGCACCTGGGCCTCCCGCTCCGGGTCCTGCACCGGCAGGCCGCAGGCGGCCTTATAGGCTCCGATGTCGCGGGACAGCTCCTGCCGCCGGACAAACAGCTGCACCAGCTGCCGGTCTATGCCGTCCAGCCGCAGCCGCAGGGTGTCCAGATCGCCCACCTGGGGGTCCAGCACCCGCCACAGGGCCAGGGCCGCAGCCGCCTCCACAATGGGGGCTGCCCGCAGGGCAATGCAGGGATCGTGGCGGCCCTGAACCGTTACGGTGCAGTTTTCCATGCGGGCCAGGTCCACGGTGTCCTGAGGGATGGCGATGGAGGGGGTGGGCTTGAAGGTCACGGTGAAGGTCACCGGCATGCCGTTGGTGACGCCGCCGTTGATGCCGCCGTTGTGATTGGTGACGGTCCACACCCGGGTCCCGTCGGTGCGCAGGGCATCGTTGGCCTGACTGCCCCGCAGGGCGGCCAGGGCCGCGCCGTCGCCGAAGCCCAGGGCCTTCACCGCCGGGATGGCGAACAGGTGACGGGCCAGCTCCGATTCCACCGCCTCCCGCCAGCCGGGACCGCCCAGTCCCGCCGGAAGGCCCGTGACGGTGCAGCGCACCTGACCACCCACGGAATCTCCGGCGGCCTTGGCCGCCTCCGCCTGCTGCCGCAGCTCTTTTTCATCAATAAGCTGCGCTTTTATTTCAATATCCTGCGCTTTCAGCCAGCTCTTTACCATGGCTCCCGCCGCCACCAGGGGCGCGGTCAGGCGGCCGGAATAGGGGCCGCCGCCCCGGGGGTCGTTGCAGCCACGGCTGCGGACATGGGCGGCGTAATCGGCGTGGCCGGGGCGGGGCTTGTCCGCCAGAGCGGCGTAGTCGCCGGAGCGGACGTCCCGGTTTTCCAGAATCAGGCAGATGGGGTCCCCGGTGGTGTGTCCATTGTATACGCCGCTGAGAATGCGGAGCCGGTCCGGCTCCCGCCGGGCGGTGGCCAGGGGGCCATGGGGGGCCCGGCGCTGAAGCTCCCGGGCGATGAGCTCCCGGTCCACCGGCAGGCCCGGGGCCGCGCCGGTGACCAGAACGCCCACGGCGGGGTCGTGGGACTCTCCGAATATGGTGTAATCCAGCATGTTACAATACCTCGAATTGCCCGCCTAGGCGGCGGTAGTCCGCCCAGAAGCCGGGATAGGATTTGGCGGTGCATCCGGCGTTCCGCAGAACCACCGGGCCGGTGCAGAAGGGGGCGGCGCAGGCGCACAGCATGGCGATGCGGTGGTCGCCGCAGCTGTCGGCTTCGCCGCCGGAGAGCCGCTCCACGCCCCATACGGTGAGACCCTCCGGCTCCTGCCGGACACGGCCTCCCAGGGCGGTCAGCGCCGCCGAAACCGACGCCAGGCGGTCGCTCTCCTTATCCCGCAGCCGGGCCGCGCCGGTGAAGCGGGTTTCCGTTCCCGGCCGCAGCGCCGCCAGCAGGGCCAGCGGCGGCAGCAGGTCCGGGGTATCCGTCAGGTCTACCTCCTCCGGCAGACAACGGCACAGGGCCGCCGCCGCCCGGTCCCCCTGGAGGGAGTCCCGGCGCAGGCCCGTGACGGCCACAGCACAGCCCAGGGCCCTTACCGCCAGCCAGAAGGCCGCTGCGGACCAGTCCGGCTCCGGGTCCAGGGGCACGGTCCGGAACCGCTGCCCACCCGGTATCGTGAAGCCGCAATCCGTTTGGCCGATGTGCACGCCGCAGCGACGCAGCACCGCCAGCGTCAGGTCTACATAGGGGCGGGAGGCCAGGGGGCCGGTCAGCGCCAGCTCCGAGTCTGCCGCCAGACCGGGCAGGGCCATCAGCAGCCCGGAGAGCAGCTGGGAGGTCCGGGTCCCGTCCACCGGAATCTGCCCGCCGGACAGCGCCCGGGTCACCCGCAGACCGCCCGCCATGGCCGCAAGGCCCCAGTCCCCCGGCAGGGGCCGCTCCAGCAGCCGCTCCGTGCCGGTGAACACCGTGCCCACCTGGCCCCGGGCCATGGCCAGGGGCAGCAGAAACCGCAGGGTGCTGCCGCTGGCCCCGCAGTCGATGACGGGGGCCTTTTCGTGATACAAGGCCCACAGCCCCCGGGCCGTGGCCTCCACATCGTCGGAGGGGTCCGGCGGGCAGGGAAACTCTCCCGCCTGGGCCAGACAGATCAGCTGCCGGTGCAGCAGGCTTTTGGACGGCGGCGGCGTCACCGCCCCCCGCAGCGGGGCCGGAAGCAAGCGCACGTCCATCATACGTCCTCCATCAGGGCCGCCAGGGGTACCGTCAGCAGACGGCCCTGGCCGGCCCGCTCCGCCACGGCGATGGTAATGCCGTCGCCGCCGCGCTTTTTGTCCCGGGCCAGATAGTCCGCCGCCCCGTCCCAGGGCAGCCGGGTGGGCAGGTCCCACCGCCGCAGCAGGGGGGTCAGCCGCTCCAGCAGCTGCCCGCCGCCCAGACCGTGCCGCACCTGCCAGCGCAGCATGTGCATCATCCCGGCGGCCACGGCCTCGCCGTGGGTCCGGGTATCGTATCCTCCGGCGGCCTCATAGGCGTGGCCGAAGGTATGGCCGAAGTTCAGCACCCGGCGCCCGCTGCCGTCCCGCTCGTCCCGGGACACCACCGCCGCCTTATACCGGCAGCAGCGCGCCACCAGCCAGGGAAGATTCGGCTCCTCCGCCGTTTCCAGGTGGTGCAAAATGGCCTCGTCGCCGATGACGCCGCACTTGATGACCTCCGCCATGCCTGAGGACAGCTGCCGCCGGGGCAGGGTGGCCAGGCACGCCGTATCCGCCAGCACCAGCCGGGGCTGGTAAAAGCAGCCGATGAGATTCTTCCCCTCCGGCAGGTCCAGACCGGTCTTGCCGCCGACGCTGCTGTCCACCTGGGCCAGCAGGGAGGTGGGCAGCTGGGCCAGAGCCACGCCCCGCAGCAGGGTACCGGCTATAAAGCCCGCCAGGTCACCGGTGACGCCGCCGCCCAGGGCCGCGATGCCGTCCTGGCGGGTGAAGCCGTCCGCCAGCAGCCGGCGGCACAGGTCCTCATACACCGCCAGACGCTTGCTGCCCTCTCCGGCGGGGAAGGTGTATACCGGCAGGTCCAGGGCCCCGGCGTACAGGGCGGCGGTGTTGTCGTCGGCGATAACGGCCCACCGCTTGACCGGCAGAGCCTCCAGCCGGCGGCGGGCTTCCCGCAGCAGGCCCGGGCCGATCTCAATGGGGTAGGACCGCTGCCCCAGAGATACCGTGATTTGTTGCATAGACCATTCGCTCCTTTGCCCGTCAGTTGTCCTCCACCAGCCGCCGCCGGCCCAGGGCGGCCCTGCGGTAATACAGCAGGGTGGCGGCGCTGCACACCAGCCATCCGGCGGGATAGCCCATGGCCAGAGGCAGCAGGGCGTTGCTGATATAGTGGGACATGATGTACAAATAGATCTGGCGGAACACCACAAAGGAGCCCAGCATGATGACCATGGGCACCTGGCTGTTGCCTGCGCCCCGCAGCGCGCCGGAATAGATCTGGTTGATGCAGCACAGCAGGTAGAAGGGCGAAATGTACCGCAGCAGCAGGGTGCCGTAGGCCACCACCTCCGCCTTGCGGTTGAAGAAGGCCGTCAGCTGGGGCGCAAACACCAGCACCGGCACCATCAGCACCGCCGTTACCGCCAGGGAGATCGCCAGTGCACGACGGGTGCCCTGGTGGGCCCGCTGGGCGTTCCCGGCTCCCAGATTCTGCCCCACGAAGGTGGTGGCAGACAGGGCCAGGGACTGCATGGGCAGGAACATCAGCTGGTCGATCTTGGTATACGCCGTCCAGCCGGACATGCAGTCCGGACCGAAACGGTTGATATAGGACTGGACAAAGACATTGGAGAAGGCGGTGACGGCCATTTGCAGAGCCGCCGGGATGCCTACCTGCATGATCTTGCCCAGCATGTCCCAATGGACCCGCAGCCGCCGCAGCTCCAGGCGCACACAGCTGTCCGTCCGCAGCAGCACTGCCAGCACCAGCACCGCCGACGCCGCCTGGGCGATGATGGTGGCCCAGGCAACGCCTGCAACGCCCATGCGGAAGCGGATCACGAACACCAGGTCCAGCACCGTGTTCAGCCCCGCCGACACCACCAGAAAGTAGAAGGGACGCCGGGAGTCGCCCACTGCCCGGAGAATGCCGGAGCCCATGTTGTAGATGAGCAGCCCCGTAATGCCGGAAAAATAGATGGACAGATAGGCCGTGGACTCCGGCAGCACCTCCGCCGGGGTGTTCATCAGGGCCAGCATGGCCGGGATCAGGGCCAGACCCAGGGCCGTGAACGCCCCGCACAGCACCAGCGTCAGCACCATGGCCGTGTGGACGGTGTTCCGGACTCTGTCCGGCTTATGGGCCCCGTAATACTGACTGATGACCACGCCTGCGCCGCTGGACAGGCCCATGAAAAAGCCAATGAGCATATTGATGATGGGCCCCACGGTGCCCACGGCGGAGAACGCCTCGTTGGACACGAAGTTGCCCACCACCCAGGTGTCCACCATGTTGTACAGCTGCTGAAACACGTTGCCGGCCAGCAGCGGCAGGGCGAACTCCACCAGGTGGCGGGTGATGCTGCCCTGGGTCATGTCCACGTCCCGACGGACGGCCGGATGGGCGTGGTGATGGGTCCATGTCATAGAAGCGATCCTCTGTTTCTCTGTATTCAACAATAGGATAGCACCATTTGCCGGGGAAATCAACTGACCCGGGAGGGGAAACGGCGGCTCTACAGCAAAAATTCCTCCGGCTCCGCCGGACGCATGATGGATACCTCATAGGCGGTGCGCTCCTGGCCCACGCCGTCCACGGTTTTCGTATAGCCCCGGCTCTGGACCCGGCCCTCCACCGTCAGGCGGGAACCCACCGGAAGCCGGGCCGTCTGCTGGGCGATGGCCCCCCAGGCGATGCAGGGCAGATAGTCCGCCCGCCCGTACCGGCGGTTCACCGCCAGGATCAGGTCGCAGATCTCCCGGCCCAAGGGCGTCCGCCGCAGGGAGGGGGCCTTGCACAGCACGCCGGAGAGCTGAATCTGGTTAAAGGGGGCCGCGCCGCCGGGAGTCAGCTCCCGGACAAACACGGAGATCACCAGCCGGGGCCCCTGGCCGCTGCGGTTGTTGAAGGAGCGCAGCTGACCGGTGAGGGTCAGCGTGTCGCCGGTATGTACGGGGTGCTCCTCCAGCAGCCGCCGGGGCAGAATCACCGGCAGCAGGTCCTCCTGGCCCGACAGCCGCTCCACCGACAGGGGAAAGCGGTAAAAGTGCTCGCCATGGTTTATATGGGACAGGGCAGGCTCCCCGGCGGCCCGGCCGCACAGGCGCACACGGTTGAAATTGTTGTCCATAAAATTCCTCCTCGTTTGTTGAAGCTGGTCCAGCTTATGCCGCCGGAGGGCGAAATAGACCCTTTTCAAAACGGGAGAAATATGCGATAATGAACCAAAAGACGAGAAACAGGAGGAATTGCCCATGCGATACAAGGGAAAGGTCTACCGGCCCCCCAGCGAGGCGTACAGCCTGATCGTGCAGGTGACCTACGGGTGCAGCCATAACCGCTGCGCCTTCTGCGATATGTATGACGATAAGCGTTTTTCCCTGCGGCCTATGGAGGAGATCCGGGAGGATTTCCGCCTGGCCCGGCAGGTATACCGCCGGGTGGAGCGGGTCTTTCTGGCCGACGGCGACGCCCTGATGCGGAAAACCGATGAGCTGCTGGAAATTCTGGCCATGGTGTACAGCCTGTTTCCCGAGTGCCAGCGGGTCACCTGCTACGCCTCGCCCCGGAGTCTTCAGGTCAAGACGGAGGAGGAGCTGCGGCGGCTGCGGGAGGGCGGCCTGAAAATGGTGTATATGGGCCTGGAATCCGGCTGTGACGCGGTGCTGGAGCGGATGCAGAAGGGGCACACGGCCGCGGCCATCGTGGCGGCAGGGCAGAAGGCCCGGCGGGCGGGACTTGCCCTGTCGGTGACGGCCATTTCGGGCCTGGGCAGCCGGGAGCTGCTCCGGGAGCACGCCGTGGACACCGCCCGGGCCCTCAGCGCCATGAACCCGGAATACATCGGCCTGCTGACGCTGATGGTGGAGCCGGGAACGCCGCTGGAGCGCTGGGTCCGGGAGGGCAGCTTCCAGGTGCTGGGTCCGGCGGAAATTTTGCAGGAGACGGCCCTGCTGCTGGACCATATGGACAGCCCGGGCAGCGTGTTCCGGATGAACCATGCATCCAACTATCTGACCCTGAAGGGAACCCTGAACCGGGATCTGCCTGCTCTGCGGCAGCAGGTGCAGGAGGGACTTATGGGACACGGCCTGCGGCCGGAGAGCTGGCGTGCTTTGTAAATACAGAGAGAATAAAAGGAGACGAGAGATGAAAAGCAAAACTGCGGGGGCGGCATACAAGACCGCACGGGGCAATCTGCTGGCGATGCTGGTCCTGACGGCGGTAAACACCCTTCTGGCCCTGACGGGGTCGGACAGATACTATCTGTTCACGGATTTTGCCGCCTACATCTGGGCGGTGTTTGCCCGGGGCTTTTATGACTTTACCGGGGAGGCCAAGTGGCTGGTGCTGGGCGCGGCGGGCGCGGTGCTGGTGATGGCGGTGTATTTCCTGTGCTGGCTGCTGTCCAAAAAGCGGCGGGGCTGGCTGACGGCGGCGCTGGTGCTGTTCTCCGTGGATACGGCGGCGCTGGTGGCGGGCCTGGTGACGGCCTTCGAGGCGTCCAGCATCCTGGATGTGGTGTTCCACGGCCTGCTGCTGTGGTATCTGGCCATGGGCGTCTGCCGGGGCCGGGAGGCCATGGAGGAGCCGGAGGGGCAGAGGGAGACGCCGGAGCCGCTGCCCCAGAATACGGAGTTTTACGACGCGTCCATGGGGGAACGGCCCAACAGTCCCTCTATGGGCCAGCCGGCGGAGGGGAAGCACCGGACTCTGCTGACCGCCGCATACGGCAGCCATGAGATCGAGGTCCGCCGCAGCTATGGCCTGACGGAGCTGATCGTGGACGGAAGGGTCTACGGACGGCAGGAGGGCGTCGTGGAAACCGGCTATACCATCCGCGCCCGGGTGAGCGGTCACGATGTGGAAACGGAGTTCACTCCCACCGGCAAGCAGCTGCTGCGGGTGGACGGCCAGGTCATTGCCCGGAAGCAGCGCCTGTTCTGAGTCCTGCATAGGAAAAGCACCGATGCTGCGCATCGGTGCTTTCAGCTTGTCAAAAAAGGGCGACGCCCTTTTTTGACAAAAGAGTTTTCGCTCCGACCCGCGCGT
>OLVY01001034.1_pt1 | contig 18644 bp, 16 predicted proteins | sample 1674261 | NCBI WGS metagenome assembly OLVY01 (sample SAMEA103958155, study PRJEB25191) | human gut metagenome | biome: human-associated habitat [ENVO:00009003]; feature: intestine environment [ENVO:2100002]; material: feces | place: Germany | collected 2013/2015
TCCTGCACGCTGGCTGGCGCGGTGGTCGTCTCCCCTGCCGAGCCGAGCAATGCCGGCGCGCGGTCTGGCAGGAGCAGCGCGCATGCTCCCACGGACACGCATATGGCGGTTGCCACGGCGAGCAGGCTCCAAGCCCATGCGAGTCGTCCGCGTCTGGCACCGTTGTTCATGACTTTAGTGCCCCGTTGCTTCTTTCCCATGAGTCGATGCCTTTCTATTCGTCTATTCTTCCAATTCCGGTTCCTGCGATTTGCTGCCGCCTGGCGCGTAGTCGGCGAGGTCGAGCACACGGTCGCAGGCGTCGCGGGTGTCGGGATCGTGTGTGGCCACGAGCACGATCATGCCTTGGCCGGAAAGGTTGTTCAGCACATGGCTGACGGAATGCGCGGTGCGCGTGTCCAATTGGGCGGTCGGCTCGTCCACGAGCAGCATGTCGGGTTTGGAGCAGACGGCGCGTGCCAGCATGAGACGTTGCGCCTCGCCGCCGGAGAGGGTCGTGGAGCTTTGGCCCAGCTTGATATAGCCCAGGCCGACTTCTACCAGCGTCGCCACCTTGCGGCGGATCTTGGGCAGGTTTTCAAAAAATTCCAGTGCCTCATCGGCGGTCATTTCCAGAATATCCGCAATACTTTTCCCCTTATAGAGCACCTCCAGCGTCTCCCGGTTGTAGCGCTTGCCGTGGCACACCTCGCAGGGGACATATACGTCGGACAGGAAGTGCATCTCGATCTTCAGCATGCCGTCGCCGCAGCAGGCCTCGCAGCGGCCGCCCTTGGTGTTGAAGGAGAATCGTCCCGGGCCGTAGCCCCGGGCCTTGGCCTCCTGGGTGGCGGCGAACAGATTGCGGATCTCGTTGAACAGCCCCGTATAGGTGGCGGGATTGGAGCGGGGGGTGCGGCCGATGGGGCTCTGGTCGATGCCCACCACCTTGTCCAGGAACTCCTCGCCCTCTATGGCGTCGTGCCGGCCGGGCCGGGCCTTCATGCGGTTCAGGTCTGCCCCCAGGCGCTTGAAGATGATCTCGTTGACCAGAGAGGATTTCCCGGACCCGGACACGCCGGTAACGCAGGTAAAGGTCCCCAGGGGGACGGATACGTCGATATGCCGCAGATTGTTTTCCGCCGCACCCCGGACGGTGAGAAATTCCCCGCTGCCGGGACGGCGCTTTTCCGGCACGGGAATGGACCTTTTGCCGCTTAAATACTGGCCCGTTAGGCTGTTGGGATTGGCCATGACCTCCTCCGGCGTGCCGGCGGCCATAACCTGTCCGCCGTGGGCCCCGGCCCCGGGGCCGATGTCGATGAGATAGTCGGCGGCGCGCATGGTGTCCTCGTCGTGCTCCACCACGATCAGGGTGTTGCCCAGGTCCCGCAGCCGCTTCAGGGTGGCCAGCAGCTTGTCATTGTCCCGCTGGTGCAGACCGATGGAGGGCTCGTCCAGAATATACAGCACCCCCATAAGGCTGCTGCCGATCTGGGTGGCCAGGCGGATGCGCTGGCTCTCGCCGCCGGAGAGGGTGCCGCTGGACCGGGACAGGGTCAGGTAGCTGAGGCCCACGGACTGCAAAAAGCCCAGCCGGGCGCGGATCTCCTTGAGGATCTGGGCCGCGATGAGCTGCTGCGTCTCCGTCAGGGTCAGGGCGTTGAAAAATTCCAGCTCCCGGTCCACCGGCAGCTCCGTGGCCTCCATAATGGACAGGCCGCCCACCGTCACCGCCAGCGCCTCCGGCCGCAGACGGCGGCCCTTACACGCCGGGCAGGGGCACTGGGTCATGAACTCCTCGAGCTCCCGCTTGCTGGCGTCGGACTGAGTCTCCTGATACCGGCGCTCCAGGTTGTTGGCGATGCCCTCGAAGGGCTGGTACAGGGTGCCCCGGCCCCGGGGCTGGTCATAGTGCAGCTCCAGCTTTTCGCCCCGGGTGCCGTAGAAAATCACGTCCCGAACCTCCAGGGACAGCTGGCGCACCGGGGTTTGCAGGGAGAAGCGGTATTTTTTCGCCAGGGCCTCAAAATACATCCGGCTGATGCCGTCGGAGCGGATGGAGTTCCACCCCGGGGCCACGATGGCCCCATCCAGGATGGACAGGCTGTCATCGGGGAGGATGATGGCCGGGTCCGCCTTCAGCTGCATCCCCAGGCCCGTGCAGGTGGGGCAGGCGCCGAAGGGATTGTTGAAGGAGAACATCCGGGGCGTCAGCTCCTCGATGCTGATGCCGCAGTCGTCGCAGGCGTAATTCTGGGAGAAGGTCAGGTCCTGCCCCTCCCGCACCAGGTTCACCAGCACGATGCCGCCGGACAGATGCGACGCCGTCTCCACGGAGTCCGTCAGCCGCTGGGCCCCGTCGGGCCGGACGATGAGCCGGTCCACCACGATCTCGATGCTGTGCTTTTTGTTCTTGTCCAGGGGGATGTCCTCGGACAGGTCATAGAGGTTTCCGTCGGCCCGGACCCGGACATAGCCGGAGCGCCGGGCGTCCTCGAACACCTTGGCGTGCTCGCCCTTGCGGCCCCGGACCACCGGGGCCAGCACCTGGATGCGGGTGCCCTCCGGCAGGGCCATGATCTGGTCGATGATCTGGTCGATGGTCTGCTGCCGGATCTCCTTGCCGCACTTGGGGCAGTGGGGCGTGCCCACCCGGGCCCACAGCAGCCGCAGATAGTCGTAGATCTCCGTCACCGTGCCCACGGTGGAGCGGGGGTTTTTGCTGGTGGTTTTCTGGTCGATGGAGATGGCGGGGGACAGGCCGTCGATATAGTCCACATCGGGCTTGTCCATCTGACCCAGGAACATCCGGGCATAGCTGGACAGACTCTCCACATACCGGCGCTGGCCCTCGGCATAGATGGTGTCGAAGGCCAGGGAGGATTTCCCGGACCCGGACAGCCCCGTCAGTACCACCAGCTTGTCCCGGGGAATGGTGACGTCGATGTTTTTCAGGTTGTTCTCCCGGGCGCCCTTGATGAAAATATGATCTTGCATGGTCGTTCGTCCTTAGTCCACAATAATATCCGCCGTTTTGGCCCCCAGCAGGGACAGCAGAGCCTGGGGGTCACACTGGACCTGGTGGCCGATCCTCCCCGCCGACACCATAATGGCGGGAAGGTCTGCCGCCGTGGCATGGAACACCGTGGGGAACTGCTTTTTCATGCCCACAGGGCTGCATCCGCCGTGGACGTAGCCCGTCAGCGGCAGCAGCTCCTTCTGAGGCAGCATGGCCACGGACTTTTCCCCCACGGCCCTTGCGGCCTTTTTCAGGTCCAGATTCTCCGCCACCGGGATGTCGAACACATAGTAGCCCCCGCTGGCTCCCCGGGTCACCAGGGTCTTAAAGACGCAGGCCGGGTCCTGGCCCAGAGCCTGGGCCACGGACACTCCGTCAATGGGGCCGTTGGGGTCATAGGTGTGGGGGGTATAGGGGATCTTTTTCTGCTCCAGCGTCCGCATGACGTTGGTTTTTTCTTCCTTATTCTTGGCCATGATGTGCCTCCTTATATTCCAATGCTCCGGGCCAGCCACCACAGAAGCAGCAGGTGTGCCGGATAAAATGCATACCAGATTCCTTGCAGGACGGGGCTATGGGGCCCCTGCCGGCCCCGGTACAGCCAGATCAGCGGCAGGGCTGCCGCCGCCAGCAGCTGCACGGGCAGCTCCATGCCCCACACGGTCATGGACGCGCTGGGCAGCAGCCGGCCGTTGACGATCACCATGGCCGCCAGCTCCCCGATCCGGCCGCCGCTGCGGCCCCGGCACAGGGCGAAGGCCAGCACCAGCAGCACGCCGGGGCCGAAATAGTCGGATTGCAGCGCCTCCCCCAGCAGATAGCCCGCCCCTGCGGCCGGCAGCGCCGCCAGGGGCAGGGGAAGGCGCAGCCGCTCCTGCAGGGCATCCGCGGCCCACAGTGCCGCCGCGGCGATGAAGAACGTCCACAGGACATTCTGATACCCGGCGTCCACCGGCGTTCCGCTGAAGGCCAGGTCAAAGGGCACCTCCGACACCACGGCGCAGATCAGCAGCCGCAGGGTGTATTTTTCCCGGTCGTGGGTCCTGTACCACCCTTCGGCGATCTGGAAGGCGAAAATCGGGAAGGCCAGCCGCCCCACGCACCGCATCCAGAGGGCCTGGGGAAAAAACAGATAGCCTATGTGGTCCGCCAGCATGGCGGCCATGGCCAGGAGCTTCAGGTCCAGGGCGCTGAGGTCAAGCCGGCTTTTTCCCATGGCCTCTCCTCATACCCGCCTGGGGCGGCCGGACACGGCGGCGGCCGCCCGGGCCTGCTGGGCCCGGACGTATTCCTCCACGTCGAAGGGTTCCGCCTGGGCGTCTGCCCGCAGATACAGGGGGTGGTGGGGGTGCCCCGCCTTGGACCGCCTGCCGCAGGTGACCCACCGGGCGCCGTATTCCCGGCCCAGGGCGATCATGTCCTCCAGGCAGGGCCACAGATAGTCCCGTTTTTCGATGATGGTGCCCCAGGCGGCCCACACCACCGGCCGGGGATTCAGGGACAGGGCATAGGCAAAGGCCCGCATGTTCTCCCGGTGCAGCTCCGGGTTGCAGGTCCTCTCCATGTCGTCCGGCGACGTGGCCCGCTGGGCATAGACGTTGAACATGATGAATGAGTCAAAGCCGTTGGCCTTGGCCACCCGCTCCACGCTTTTCAGGGTGGGGTCCAGATCCCCGGGCCGGGCGGTGGAGGGGTTGATGCCGATGCAGATCAGGGGCTTCTGCCCCCGGGTGCCCAGGATATACCGGTACTCGGTGTATTCATTGGGGACGAACAGCCATTGGGACACGTCATAATCCGGGCTGGGGCGCAGGGCGCGCTCCAGCTGGGTGTCGAAGCGGATATCTCCCAGGCGGCGGATATCCACGGTGGGAACATGGGGCATGGCGCTTCCTCATTTCTCCCCCCGCAGGGCGATGATCTGATCGCGCAGCAGGGCGGCGTATTCAAACTCCAGCATTTTGCTGGCTTCCTTCATTTCCTTCTCCAGACGGCGGATGGTGGCCTCCCGCTCAGCGTCGGTGAGCTTGCGGCGGCCGGCCTGCTGCTCCTGCTGGGCATCCTTGGAGATCTCCAGCACCTTACGCACGTCCTTGCGGATGGTCTGGGGAACGATGCCGTGGGCCTTGTTATAGGCGTCCTGCTTCTCCCGGCGGCGCTCCGTTTCGTCCATGGCCGCCCGCATGGAGGGCGTGATGGTGTCGGCGTACAGGATCACCAGGCCCTGGGCGTTCCGGGCGGCCCGGCCGATGGTCTGGATGAGGCTGGTCTCGCTGCGGAGGAAGCCCTCCTTGTCGGCGTCCAGAATGGCCACCAGGCTCACCTCCGGCAGGTCCAGGCCCTCCCGCAGCAGGTTGATGCCCACCAGCACGTCGAATTCGCCCAGCCGCAGATCCCGGATGATCTCCATCCGTTCGATGGCGGCCACGTCCGAGTGCATATACCGCACCCGCAGGCCCAGACCCTTCATGTGGTCCGTCAGGTCCTCCGCCATGCGCTTGGTCAGCGTGGTCACCAGTGTCCGCTCGTTTCTCTCGATTCGCAGGCGGATCTCGTCCACCAGGTCGTCGATCTGGCCTTCCACAGGCCGCACCTCCACCCGGGGGTCCAGCAGACCCGTGGGCCGGATCACCTGCTCGGCCACCTGGTCGGCGTGCTCCCGCTCATAATCTCCCGGCGTGGCGGAGACGAACACCGCCTGATGATACCGCTCCTCAAACTCCGGGAATTTCAGGGGCCGGTTGTCGAAGGCACAGGGCAGACGGAAGCCGTACTCCACCAGGCTTTCCTTCCGGGCCCGGTCCCCGTTGTACATGGCCCGCACCTGGGGCAGGGTCACATGGCTCTCGTCCACGAACAGCAGGAAATCCTCCGGGAAATAGTCCAGCAGGGTGGTGGGGGGCGAGCCCGGCGCCCGGCCGGAGATGACCCGGGAATAGTTCTCGATACCGGTGCAGTAGCCCAGCTCCCGCATCATCTCCAGGTCATACCGGGTGCGCTGGTCAATGCGCTGGGCCTCAATGAGCTTGCCGTGGTCCTCAAACCACTTTTTCCGCTCCGCCAGCTCCCGTTCGATCTCCGCCGCCGCCCGCTCCATCTTGTCCTTGGTGGTGACATAGTGGCTGGCGGGATAGATGGCCACATGCTGGAGCACTCGCTGGGCTTGACCGGTGACGGGGTTGATCTCGGAAATGCGGTCGATCTCGTCGCCGAAGAACTCCACCCGGATGGCATATCCGTTGGCGTACACCGGATAGATCTCCACCGTGTCCCCCCGGACCCGGAACATGTTCCGGTCGAAGGCGATGTCGTTGCGTTCATACCGGATCTCCACCAGCTTGCGCAGCAGCTGGTCCCGGGGATATTCCTTTCCCTGACGCAGGGAGATCACCATGTTGGCATAGTCGATGGGGTCCCCCAATCCATAGATGCACGACACCGATGACACCACGATCACGTCCCGCCGCTCAAACAGGGCGGCGGTGGCGCTGTGGCGCAGGCGCTCGATCTCGTCGTTGATGGCGGCGTCCTTCTCGATGAAGGTATCCGTGTGGGGGATGTACGCCTCCGGCTGGTAATAGTCGTAGTACGACACGAAGTATTCCACGGCGTTTTCCGGGAAGAAGGCCCGGAACTCCTCACACAGCTGGGCTGCCAGGGTTTTGTTGTGGGCCAGCACCAGGGTGGGCCGCTGGACCCGCTCGATGACCTTGGCCATGGTATAGGTCTTGCCGCTGCCGGTAACGCCCAGCAGCACCTGATCCCGCAGGCCGTTTTCAATGCCGCTGGCCAGTGTGTCGATGGCCTGGGGCTGATCCCCGCTGGGGGTATAATCCGATACCACCTTGAACTGTCCCATAAGCGCCTCCTGTTCCGTGCAGTCGTGTAGTATTCTATTGTATCACCTTTATTTTTATCTGTAAACCTATTTTTTCAAACAAATGTTCTGGAGCAAAAAGAGGAAAAGCGCTCTCCCCCCAAAGGGGAGAGCGCATTTTCTTTTACCCGTTGAGAATCTGCATAAACTCCTGGCCGGTGATGGTTTCCTTTTCGTGAAGGAACTTGGCCAGCTCATCCAGCTTTTGGCGGTCGTCCTGCAAAATTTTCACGGCCTTCTGGTGCTGCCGCTCCACCAGGTCCACCACCAGCTGATCGATCTTGGCCTGGGTCTCCGGCGAGCAGGCCAGGGACGTATCCCCGCCCAGATACTGGTTGGTAACGGTCTCCAGTGCCACCATGCCGAATTCGTCGCTCATGCCGTACCGGGTCAGCATGGCCCGGGCCAGCTTGGTGGCCTGTTCGATGTCGTTGGACGCGCCGGTGGTGACGGAGCCGAACACCACCTCCTCGGCGGCACGGCCGCCGGTAAACGTGGCGATCTTGTTTTCAATCTCCTCCCGGCTCATCAGATAGTGGTTGCCCTCCTCCACCTGCATGGTATAGCCCAGCGCACCGGAGGTCCGGGGAATGATGGTGATCTTCTGCACCGGGGCGGAATGGGTCTGGCGGGCCGCCACCAGGGCGTGGCCGATCTCGTGATAGGATACGATCCACTTCTCCTTGTCGGTGAGAATGGCGTTCTTCTTCTGATATCCGGCGATGACGGTCTCGATGCTCTCCTCTAGGTCGGCCTGGGTCACCAGCCTCCGCCCGTCCCGCACCGCCCGCAGGGCGGCCTCATTGACGATGTTGGCCAGCTCCGCGCCGGAGGCGCCGGAGGCCATCCGGGCCACGGTGCCGAAGTCCACATTCTCCGCCAGCTTGATCTTCTTGGCGTGGACCTTCAGGATCTCCTCCCGGCCCTTCAGATCCGGCAGCTCCACCGGCACCCGGCGGTCAAAGCGGCCGGGCCGGGTCAGGGCCGGGTCCAGAGACTCCGGCCGGTTGGTGGCCGCCAGGATGATAACGCCGGAGTTGTCGTCGAAGCCGTCCATTTCCGTCAGCAGCTGGTTCAGAGTCTGCTCCCGCTCATCGTTGCCGCCGTACTGGCCGCCGCTGCGCTTTTGGCCGATGGCGTCGATCTCGTCGATGAACACGATGCAGGGGGCCTTTTCCTTGGCCTGGTTGAACAGATCGCGGACCTTGGACGCGCCCATGCCCACGAACATCTCCACAAATTCCGAGCCGGAGATGGAGAAGAAGGGCACCTGGGATTCACCGGCCACAGCCTTGGCCAGCATGGTCTTGCCGGTGCCCGGAGGGCCCACCAGCAGGATGCCCTTGGGCATGGAGGCACCGATCTCCTGATACTTACTGGGGTCGTGGAGATAGTTGACGATCTCCTGCAGGTTCTCCTTGGCCTCATCCTCGCCGGCCACGTCGGCAAAGCGGATGCCCTGGGAGGACTGGACATAGATCTTGGCATTGGACTTCCCTGCGCCGAACATCATGGACCCGGGGCCTCCGGCCCGATCCGTCAGCTTCTTGGCCATCAGCTGGCCGACGGCGATGAACAGGACGATGGGCAGCACCCACGTCAGCACGACGCTCAGCAGGGGCGAGGTCTGCTCCACAATGTCCCGGGTAAACTCCGCCCCGGCGTCGTACAGCCGCTGGGTCAGGTCCGGATCGTTCATGGGGCCGGTCTTATAGATCTTGCTGCCGTCCTTGTTGGTGAAGATGATCTGGTTGTCCTCTACCTCCACCTTGCCGATCTCCTTGTTTTCGGTCATGGTCATGAAGGTGCCGTAGTCCACCTCCTGCACCGCGTGGCGGGCTACCAGGGGCACCAACAGAAAGTTGATCAGCAGCAGCACCACCAGGGCGATGCCATAGTAGTAAAATAGCGGTTTCCTCGGGGGTTTAACTTCTTTCATAGCGCATCCTCCTGCGTCGCCCGGAGCCGGGCCCCGGAAATTTTGAGATATGATAGCATGTCTTTTCCTGAAAATCAACAGAAAATTGTGAACAATGCGGCGTCAACGGACAAAGGCGGGGCCGCAGCTCCGCCTTTGTCCGTTAAGGCCATCAAAAGGTCTTGTTGACGTAGTCGTTGTACTTTTTCACGTCCATCTGGTCGCGGTAGGTATTCTGGAACCGCTTCACCGTCAGACTGTTGAACTGGACGACCTGGCGGTACTTCAAAAAGCCCACGATCAGCGGCAGGCCGCCGGACAGATAGCTGATGGGGGCCTGCTTCCACACGCCGAAGCCAAAGGCTGCCACCACCAGCAGCGAGATAAGCACACCGGCGATCTCCTTCTTGGGGTGGAGCTTTTTCACCACGTCCTCCTTCACCACGCCCAGGTCGATCATGGTCCGGGCGAAGCGCTTCTGCACCGTGAACAGGCTCACGGCGTTCAGCACGCAGGGGGCCACCACAAAAAACGCAAACAGCGCGAGAATGGCCTGAATAATGAAAATCATCAATCCTTCGTTGTTCAAAAATCTATCCTCCTGATTTTAATTAGTCTACAAATTTCACGGCCACATCCTCCCGGGCGCTGGCATACAGCATGGTCAGGTAGATCACGTCGAAATCCACCACATCGCCTACCCGGGGGCAGGGGTGGCAGTCCTCCACGTCCAGGATGCAGTGGTCCGACGAGCCGCCTACCACCGTCATGCCCGGCGTCCGGGGCCGCAGCATCATGATATCCCCCACATCGGCCCGGCCAATGCCTGCAATGGCCCGGCGGCGGATGCCCCGGTCCTCATAGGTGGGCCGGTTGCAGAAGCAGTCCACCACGATGGGCCCCACCGGATGGGTGGGCTTGTCCTTCACCTCCACGATCTGGGCCCGCAGGGTCATGCAGTCCATCCGCAGATAGTCCATGTCGTGGATGCCCCAGTCCACCTGTAAATCCTTGGATACCAGGATGCCCTCGCCGATGCGCAGATGGTTGATGCCCTCCGGCATGGTGCCCCAGTGGACCAGAGTGAAGGAGCTGGTGGCCCCGCCGGACACGATCTCCAGCTTCCGGCCGATGGCATCCTCCACCCGCCGGGCGATATGTACCAGCTGGCCCAGATTCTCCGGCGTGGGCTGGATGGAGCCGTAGCACCCCAGGTTCACGCCCACGCCTGCCAGCTCCACATGGGGCAGGTCCCGCTCCACATGGACGCACACGTCCAGCATCTCGTCCTGGTCCCAGAAGCCCTCCCGCAGGTCGCCCAGGTCCGCCATGATCACGGCCTTGTGGACAGCTCCCTGCCGGGCGCAGGCCTCCTCCAGGGCGTCCAGCGTGGCCCGCTCGCTCTCCAGAGAATAGTCACACCACCGGGCCACATCGTCCAGCTCGCACAGCATGGGGATCCGCAGCAGCATATACGGCCCCGGCACTCCTGCCTGGCGGCAGCGGATGATCTGCTCCAGCCGGCTGCTGGCCAGCTGGGTGGCCCCGCAGTCCCGGAACAGCTGCCCGACCTCCGGCAGGCCGCTGCATCCCTTGATAACGCCGCACACCTGGATGCCCTGGGCGGTGCAGCGGGAGATGACCTCCTCCATATTGTGCCGCAGACGGCTGCGGCTGATCTCCAGACGGGGGAACTGCCGGTTCATACGCGGGGACCTCGATTCCAATAGATAATGTAGGAATTATACCACGGATTTTCTTCCCTGACTACCGTTTTTTCGGAATTTCCCCGCCGCGTCAAAAATAGATGACCACGTCCGGGTGCTGCTGCAGCTCCCACCGCAGATCCTCCAGAAACAGGGCGGCCTCCTCCGGCAGCTGCACCGCCCGCGGGGCGATGAGATAGCTGATGCGGTCCGGAGGCGGCGCGGTAAAGCGGCAGATCTTGGCCCGGCCCGCCCGGCGCATGTGCTCGGCGGCAATGGAGGGGGCCGCCGCCCACACCCGGCGGGTAGGGGGCCACGCCTCTGCCAGCTGCACGGTGTCCGTGTTCAGCAGAGGCCGGGCGGCGGGGCCGAACCAATAGTCGTTCCACACCTGCACCTCCCGCCGCTGGGACACGTTGATCTCCTGAGACATGTCCAGGTCCCGGGGGTCCACCAGCTCCGGATAGTCGCTGCCCTCGGAGCAGATCATGTAGAAGGACTCCCGGAACAGGGGCGTCACCTGAAGCTCTGGGTTGAAGCCCACGTCGTCCTCCACGATGGCCATATCCAGCTCCCGGCGGGTGACAGCCTCCTGGGCCTGCTGGCTGGACAGGGTCTCCACCCGCAGCGCCACCGGCAGATCCCGCTCCAGAAACCGCTTGTATACCGGCGGCAGCACATATTGGTTGGCGGTATACACCGCGCCGATGCGGAAATGGGACCGGGCCTCGGCGGCGGCAATGCCGCGCATTTCGTCGGTGAGCTTCCGCCACCGCTGGGCCAGGGGCAGAAACCGGCTGCCCGCGTCCGTCAGCTCCAGCCGTCTCAGGCCCTTGCCCCGGACAAACAGCGGCGTTCCCACCTCGTCCTCCAGGGTCTGGAGCCGGGCGGACAGGGTGGGCTGGGTGATGTACAGCGCCTGGGCCGCGGCCGTCATGGACCCGCAGCGCAGCACCGTCAGAAAGGTCTCGATCTCCATATCCGTCATGGCGGGAGCCTCCTGAAAATTATAGATTCTTCTCTATATTATAAGGGAAAAGAACCGATTTTACAAATGCATTTTTTCGTGTTATCTTATCACTCGCCCAAAGGGGTCCGCGCCGGACGCGGCGCGGGAAGTACAGCAGAAAGGAGTGTTCTCAAATGACGAAAACGAATCGCACCGGTATGGTAGTTGTGGCTGTGGCGGCCGCAGTATTGATGGCACTCACGCTGGTGAGCATGGCCACCGGTCACCTCTATTTTGTGACCAAGGCTATGGCGTTTGTGATGCCTGTCCTGGCTTTCGTAGAGCTGGACGTGCTGTGCAAGCTGCTGTAACCCTTCTTTCCTTATCGTCTTCCTTTTCCATTTCGCATTTACCTTCCAAGTTTTTCTCTCTTTAAAAGGGCCCTCCGCAGCTGCGGAGCGCCGCAAATACCGCAGGGCTGCCGGGCCCTGCGGTATTTTGCATCTGCAAAGCCATGGTTCAATTATGAACAAATTGTAAACTTTGGATTTTCTCTTTCCTTAGAAGTTCTAATATGGTATATTAGGTATCATTTGCGCGGGCGGTTTTCGTGCAGCCCGCGGCACAGGGAGGTTTTCCGATGCGCGAATATGTTCTCATGACCGACAGCTGCTGCGATCTGCCCGATCAGATGGCCCGGGAGCTTCAGCTGGAGGTACTGCCCCTGACCATGCACATGGACGGGCAGGATTATCCCAACACACTGGATGGCGCGGCCATCAGCAACGAGGAATTTTACCGGCGGATCCGGGCGGGCAAAATGGCCACCACCTCCGCCGTCAACGTGGGCCAGTTTGAGGATGCCATGTCTGCCGTTCTGGCCGGAGGCCGGGACATTCTGTGCATCTGCTTCTCCTCGGCCCTGTCCACCACCTATCAGTCCGCCTGCATCGCGGCGGAGAGCGTCCGGGCCAGGTACCCGGAGGGGCGCATCCGGGTCATCGACTCCCTCAGTGCCTCCCTGGGCCAGGGACTTCTGATGTATCTGACGGCCCGGAAAAAGCTCCGGGAAGCTCCCACCATGGACGAGCTGGGCGACTGGGTGGAGGCCAACAAGCTGCACATCTGCCACTGGTTCACGGTGAACGACCTGAACTATCTGAAAAAGGGCGGCCGTGTCTCCGCCGCCACGGCCTTTGTGGGCACCATGCTGTCCATCAAGCCCATCATGCACACCTCCGACGAGGGAAAGCTGACGGTAGTGGGCAAGGCCCGGGGCCGCAAGAGCAGCCTGAACACCCTCATCGACACCGTGGGCCGCCTGGGCATCGACCTCCAGGAGCAGACCATGTTCATCTGCCAGGCGGACTGCCAGGCGGAGGCGGAGGCCGTGGCTGCGGAACTCAAGCGCCGCTACGGCGTCAAAGAGGTGTACATCAACTACATCGGCCCCGTTATCGGCAGCCACACCGGCCCCGACACCATGGGCCTGTTCTTCGTGGGAACGGAGCGCTGACCATGAAGTGGCTGGAGCTGAAGATCGACGCCGCCCCTGCCGGGCTGGACCCGGTCAGCGCCCTGCTGGAGGACCTGGGCATCACCGGCCTGGTCATTGACGACGAGGGGGACTTCCGGGATTTCCTGGAGCATAACCGTGCCTATTGGGACTATGTGGACGACGCCCTGATGCAGGAGAAAAAGGGCCTGTGCCGCATTACCTTCTATCTGGAGGACAGCCCCGACGGATACAACACCCTGTCCCGGGTCCGCATGGCCCTGTCCCGGGTGAAGCAGGAGCACCCGGAATACGGCAGCCTGCTGCTGACCATGGAGAACATGGAGGACGCCGATTGGGAGAACAACTGGAAGCAGTTTTATAAGCCTATGGAGATCGGTGACCGGCTCATCGTCATCCCGGAGTGGGAGAGCGCCGGTGTGCCGGAGGGCCGGGTGGCCCTGCGGCTGAACCCGGGCCTCACCTTCGGCACCGGCAGCCATGCCACCACCCGCCTGTGCCTGACGGCCCTGGAAAAGCACGTCCGGGGCGGGGAAACGGTACTGGACCTGGGCTGCGGCAGCGGCATTCTGTCCATTGCCGCCCTGCTGCTGGGAGCGGACCGGGCCGTGGCCTGCGACATTGACGAGAAGTGCATGGACGTGGCCTATGAAAACGCCGCCCTCAACGGGGTGGGCCGCGACCGCTACACCGTCCGCTGGGGCGACGTGGTAACGGACCGGGCCCTGCGCCGGGAGCTGGGCGGCCCCTATGACGTGGTGGTGGCCAACATCGTGGCCGACGTCATCAAGGCCCTGGCCTCCACCGTGCGCCCTCTGGTCCGGGAGGGGGGCATCTTCCTGTGCTCCGGCATCATCGACGACCGGGCGGAGGAGGTAGCCCAGTGCCTGCGGGACAACGGCTGGACCATTGCCGAGACCCGCAGCAGCGAGGGCTGGTTCTCGTACCTGTGCCGGTAAGCCAAAAAAACCGCAAAAAAAACCGCAAGGCAAGCGCCTTGCGGTTTTTTGCAGATAGTCAATGAGCCTCGCAGAGTTCGCGGCCCGCAGGCCGCGAATAAAGTCTGATCCATTTTTCGCGGCGGCGCCCCCCAAGGGGACTTCCGTTGGGCGTGTACGTCGCGAAAAATACTTTGCGCGGAGAGAGTGTGTCCGAATGGGCTTTTGGCCCATTCGGACGCGCGGTTCGGAGCGAAATTTCTTTTATGGAAAAATGGCCTTGCCATTTTTCCATAGGTTATGCCAAGAATCCCTTCAGGATGGTTTCCTCCGCCTCCTCCGGGGTCAGCCCCAGGGTCTCCAGCTTCAGCAGCTGGTCCCCGGCGATCTTGCCGATGGCGGCCTCGTGGATCAGCTGCGCGTCGGGACAGTTGGCGGTGATGGCCGGAACGGACTGGATATGGGCGGCGCCCATGATGATGGAGTCGCACTGCACGTGGCCGAAGCACTGGCTGTTGCCCACCATCACCGGGTGGAACACCTGGCGGGAGCTGTCCTGAGCCACGGACCGGGAGATCACCCGGCCCCGGGCGTTCTCACCGTTGAGCTCGATGGTCATGTCGCTCTCCGCCGTCTGGTCCCCGTGGGTCAGCAGGCGCTCGGTGACCACCACCTCGCTGCCCGCCTCGCAGTAAAAACGGGTGTCCCGCAGGGTGGAGTCAATACCCCGGATCTGGATGGTGTCCATCTGCATGGTGGAGTTCTCCCCCAGATACACGATGGTCTGGGGATTCATAACGTTTTTGCCGGTTTCGCCCTGGGCGTCCTCGCCGTAGTGCTTCTCGGTGTAGTGGACCCGGCAGTTCTTCCCGATGTGGAAGGTGTGAACGCCGTCGTGGCGGCTCTCGTCGCAGCCGGAGTTGTGGATGCCGCACCCGGCCACGATGTTCACGTCGCAGTCGTCGGCCACATAGAAGTCGTTGTATACCATGTCGCTCATGCCCGTCTGGCTGATGATGACGGGGATGTGACAGGTCTCGCCCTTGGTGCCCGCCTGGAAGCGGATGTCAATGCCGGGCTTGCCGTCGGCCCGGGGATCGATGGCGATGTGCTCCGTGGACTGCCGGGCCTCGCAGCCCATGTCCTTGCGGATGTTGAACGCGCCCGCGGGCCTGCCGGTAAGGTCGGCGATCTTTTCCAGCAGCTTGGCGTCAATTTCGGTAATCATGAACGGGCCTCCTCTCTGTTCAGCACCGGGCAGCCGCCCAGGGTATCCGCCAGGATCAGCGGCAGGATCTCGTCCGTGGTGCCCCGGTGGGCGATGCGTCCCCCGGCAATGACGGCGATCTCGTCGGCCAGCTGGATGATCCGCTCCTGGTGGGAGATGATGATCATGGTGGCCTGATGCTCCCGGTGGATCTGCTCAAACGTCTCCGTCAGCCGTGCGAAGCTCCACAGGTCGATGCCCGCCTCCGGCTCGTCGAAGATCATCAGGCTGCCCCGGCGGGCCAGGACGGTGGCGATCTCAATGCGCTTGACCTCGCCGCCGGACAGGGACACATCCACCTCCCGGTCCAGATAGTCGTTGGCGCACAGGCCCACCTTGGTCAGATAGGCGCAGCACTGGTCCTTGGAGAGCTTTTCCTTCCCCGCCGCCAGCCGCAGCAGGTCGTGGACCGTGATGCCCTTGAACCGGGGCGGCTGCTGAAAGCCGTAGCTGATGCCCAGACGCGCCCGGTCGGTGATGGAAAGCGGGGTGACGTCCTGGCCGTTATACAGAATGCGGCCGGACGTGGGCTGGACAAGGCCCATGATGATCTTGGCCAGGGTGGTCTTGCCGCCGCCGTTGGGGCCGGTAAAGACCATCAGCCGCTGATCCGGAATGGTGATGCTGATGTCCCTGAGAATGTCCATCTCCCCCTCGGGGGTGGACACGCGATAGCAGATGTTTTGCAGCTCCAGCATGGAACAGTTCCTCCTTTTGGGAAAAATCCCCTCTCAAAATGTTTATTTTAGCAGATTCTTCCGGAAAAAGCAATCCATAAGTGACCGTTTTCCTCCCTCTGTCATAGTATAACAGAAGAAGGAGGGAACCAAACATGGAACAGACTCCGCAGAACACCTTTGACTATGACAGCTGCCGCCGGGTGTGGCAGCGGGTATCCCCGGAGCTGGACCCGTATCCGGCGGGAGAGGGGAGCGCCGGCTGTCCGGCGGCCCCGGCCCCGGATCTGAAGCGCCTTCAGGAGCTCATCGAGGGGGAGCTGGGGGACCGACGGGCCTATCTGTGCGCCGCCCGGTGCGCGCCCCATCCCGCCGCCCGGCGGATGCTCCAGCGGATGGCTGCCGACGAGGGGGCCCACGCCCGTCGGCTGCTGGCGGTGTACTATCTGGCCTGCGGCCAGTGCTACCGTCCGGCCCTGCCGTCGGGCCCGGCAGAGAGCCTGCCCTGGCGGGCCCTGCTGCGGCAGCGGTATCACGAGGAGGTCTGCGCCGCCCGGCAGTATGACCGGGCGGCACAAAGCGCCGGGGATGCCTGCCTGTCTCAGCTGTTCCGGGACCTGTCCCGGGACGAGACCCGCCACGCCCGGCAGCTGATGGCCCTGCTGGAGCAGAATATCCTTGCATTTTAGGAAAAACCCTGCTACAATGCAGAAAAAATCCACAATCCGGCGGATAAACATACGATACAAGGAGGATGATCCCCATGAGAGAATCCATCACCCGGGATGCGGCGCTGGCGGCGCTGCGGAAGTACAACCACGAGCCCTTTCACATCCAGCATGCCCTGACGGTGGAGGGCGTCATGCGCTGGTATGCTCAGCAGCTGGGCTATGGCGACGAGGCGGACTTCTGGGCCACCGTGGGCCTGCTGCACGATATCGACTTTGAGCAGTGGCCGGAGCAGCACTGTCAGAAGGCCCCGGAGCTGCTGCGGGAGGCGGGCTGCGGCGATGATCTCATCCGCGCCGTATGCAGCCATGGCTATGGCATCTGCTGCGACATCGAGCCCACCCACCAGATGGAGAAGGTCCTGTATGCCGCCGACGAGCTCACGGGCCTCATCGGGGCCGCGGCCCTGATGCGCCCCAGCAAAAGCTGCCAGGACATGGAGGTCAAGAGCCTGAAGAAGTACAAGGACAAGAAGTTTGCCGCCGGGTGCTCCCGGGATGTGATCCAGCAGGGGGCCGACCGCCTGGGCTGGACCCTGGAGGAGCTGATGGAAAAGACCATCCTGGCCATGCGCAGCTGCGAGGATTCCGTAAACGCCGCCATGGAGACCCTGTAATACAGGCACAGCCGCCGGAAATCCGGCGGCTGTACTCTTTTTTGTTGACATTTTCCTTTTGGGCAGATACAATAATGTTTTAGGGAGAAATTCCGTGAAAACGCTGAAAATAAAGGACTGAGAGATATTATGGCAAAAGACCAGAGAAATGTGGAAGCCATCACCCCCATGGAGGTGGACTTCGCCAAGTGGTATACCGACATCTGCCTGAAGGCGGAGCTGGTGGACTATGCGTCCGTCAAGGGCTTCATGATCCTGCGCCCCTATGGCTACGCCATCTGGGAGAATATCCAGCGCATTATGGACGGCATGTTCAAAAAGACCGGCCATGTCAACGTGGCCATGCCCGTTCTGATCCCCGAGAGCCTGCTGAAAAAGGAGGGCGAGCTGGTAGAGGGCTTCGCCCCGGAGGTGGCCTGGGTCACCATGGGCGGCAGCGAGAAGCTGGAGGAGCGTCTGGCCTTCCGTCCCACCTCCGAGACCATGTTCTGCGACCATTGGCACAACGTGCTGCAGAGCTATCGGGAGCTGCCCATGCTGTATAACCAGTGGTGCTCCGTCATCCGCTGGGAAAAGACCACCCGCCCCTTCCTGCGGTCCCGGGAGTTCTGGTGGCAGGAGGGCCATACCATCCATGAGACGGCGGAGGAGGCCATCGCCGAGACCGAGCAGCAGCTCAACTGCTATGCCGACTTCTGCCGGGATGCCCTGGCCATGCCCGTGGTCAAGGGCCGCAAAACCGACAAGGAAAAGTTCGCCGGCGCCGAGGCCACCTATACCATCGAGGCCATGATGAAGGACCGCAAGGCCCTCCAGTCCGGCACCAGCCACTACTTCGGCGACAAGTTCTCCCGTGCCTACGACGTGACCTTCACCGGCCGGGACAACAAGCTCCAGTACCCCTTCCAGACCTCCTGGGGCTCCACCACCCGCCTCATCGGCGCCTGCATCATGACCCATTCCGACAACAACGGCCTGGTGCTGCCGCCGGCCGTCGCCCCCGTGCAGGTGGTGGTGGTGCCCATCGCCCAGCACAAGCCCGGCGTTCTGGATGCTGCCAACGCGCTGAAATCCCGGCTGGAGGCCCTGGACCTGCGGGTGAAGCTGGACGACAGCGAGCAGTCCCCCGGCTGGAAGTTCGCCCAGTACGAGATGAAGGGCGTGCCCCTGCGGGTGGAGATCGGCCCCAAGGACATGGAGAAGCAGCAGTGCTGCATCGCCCGCCGCGACACCGGCGAAAAGACCTTTGTGCCTCTGTCCGACCTGGAGTCCGCCGTGCAGCAGCTGCTGCGGGATGTCCACGACAATCTGTACGCCATGGCCGAGAAGAACCTGGAGGACAACACCTTCGACCTGACCACCTGGGAGGAGGTTCGGGATATGGCCCAGGGCCGCGGCGGCTTTGCCCGCACCAAGTGGTGCGGCAGCCTGGAGTGCGAGCTGGCCATGA